>OBEQ010943301.1_pt1 | contig 122293 bp, 124 predicted proteins | sample 1670901 | NCBI WGS metagenome assembly OBEQ01 (sample SAMEA104232315, study PRJEB22302) | groundwater metagenome | biome: forest; feature: aquifer; material: groundwater | place: USA | collected 2011-08-07 | depth 5.4 m
CATCAACAAAAAAACCATTATTTTTCGCATAAATATTCTTTTAACATTTCCTTTATTATTATACGTTATTATACCATGTATTTGTTTCATTGGTAAAGGTTTTTGCCTGTATTATGATTTTAAAGTAAATCAATTATTTATCGGTGTGAATCGCAAAACTTTTTTATTATCAATAACCACTGTTTCCAAAAACATAGCTTTAGGTCGTACCCACAATGAATTTTTGCCATAAATTTCGTGATCATACAAAGCTCGATAGACAACCAACTCTTCCAAAGTTTCACTATGGTGTGCCACGCCGATAACCTCGTATAAATTACCTTTATAATGTTGATATCGACCTAATTTCATATTTGTCATTATTTAAACACAATTTTTCCTTTTTCCATCTGCAAAATCACCGTCTGTCCGTCTTTTATTTTTCCATCGATAATTTGTAGTGATAATTCATCTAAAATTTCGTTTTGAATGACGCGTTTTATTGGTCTGGCACCATAAGTCGGTTCATAACCGACATTGGCAATATGTTTTTTGACAGCAGCGTCAATTTCCAAAGTAATTTTCTTTTCTTGAAGACGGATTTGAATTTTTTCCAATTGCAATTCCACGATTTGCGCCACCTGTTTTTCATTTAATGAATGAAAAATAATAATTTCGTCCAAACGATTCAAAAATTCCGGTTTAAAATGTTCGTGGAGTGTACCCATGATTTTTTCTCTCATGTTTTTTTCTTTGGCTTTGGCGGTTTTTGCTAGACCAATATCAAAACCAAATTCACCATGCTTGTTGAGATTCAAAATCATCTGGCTACCAATGTTACTGGTCAAAATAATAACCGTATTTTTGAAGTTAACTAAGCGTCCTTTGGCATCTTTGACATGACCTTCATCCAAAATTTGCAATAAAATATTAAAAACATCCGGATGAGCTTTTTCAATTTCATCAAACAATAATACCGCATAAGGACGACGACGCACAATCTCAGTAAGTTGACCACCTTCTTCGTAGCCGACATAGCCAGGAGGGGAGCCGAGCATTTTGGATGTGCTATGCTTCTCCATGTATTCACTCATATCTATTCGTACGAGCGCATCATCGGTATCAAACATAAACTCTGCTAGTGCTTTGGCTAGTTCGGTTTTTCCAACCCCTGTTGGTCCAAGGAAAATAAAGGATCCGATTGGACGATTTGGTTCGGCGATGCCCGCCCGAGAGCGACGAATAGCATTGGATACAGATTTTACAGCTTCTTCTTGACCGATAACACGTTGTCCAAGCGCATCTTCCATTTTTGATAATCTTTCACTTTCACCTTGCAACATTTTGGAAGCGGGGATGCCTGTCCATCTGGCAACGATCGTCGCAATATCTTGATCGGTCACTTCTTCTTTTAAGATGCCATGAGTTTTTTGAATATCGGCCAGTCGACGTTCTTCGTTTTTTATATCACCTTCTAAATTTGGAATACGACCATAGCGAATTTCAGCTACTTTTTGCAGATCGCCACGACGTTCTTCAATTTCAGCTTGTTGTTTAAGTTTGTCTATTTCTTTTTTGGTACCATGAATTTTGGTAATAATTTCTTTTTCATTATTCCATTTGGCTTCCAGTTCACCGCTTTTTTCTTTTAATTCTGCTAGTTCTTTTTCAATTTTTGCAAGACGTTCTTTTGATTCTTGATCGGTTTCTTTTTTTAAAGCGCGTTTTTCAATTTCAAATTTGATCATTTGGCGTTTCATTTTATCTAATTCTTCCGGCATGGAGTTTATTTCTAGTCGTAATGCGCTAGCCGCTTCATCCATAAGATCGATTGCTTTGTCTGGCAAAAACCTATCAGTGATGTAACGGTCCGATAATTTTACAGCGGCAATAATGGCTGCGTCAGTAATACGCACACCGTGATGCACTTCATATTTTTCTTTAATACCGCGCAAGATGGCGACTGCATCATCTAGGGAAGGCTCTTTGACCAGTACTGGTTGGAAACGACGTTCTAGAGCCGCATCTTTTTCAATGTATTTTTGATATTCTTTTAGAGTGGTAGCGCCAATAGCATGAAGTTCGCCGCGTGCTAGCATTGGTTTTAGCATGTTGGAGGCGTCCATTGAACCCTCTGAGGCGCCAGCACCGACGATGGTATGTAGCTCATCGATAAATAAAATAAATTTTCCGGCAGAAGCGTCGATTTCTTTCAAAACTGCTTTTAGACGTTCTTCAAATTCACCGCGAAATTTTGTTCCAGCCAAAAGTGATCCAATATCTAGCGCGATAATTTCTTTGTCTTTTAGAGATTCAGGAACGTCACCATTGACAATGCGTTGAGCCAAACCTTCGGCCACAGCTGTTTTTCCAGTACCCGGTTCGCCGATTAGCACCGGATTATTTTTGGTGCGACGGGTTAAAATTTGCATAACTCGACGAATTTCATCATCACGACCAATCACGGGATCGATTTTTTCTTTTCGAGCTAAATCAGTTAAATTTTTTCCATATTTTTCTAATGAATTATATTTAGCCTCCGGTGCAGGGGAATCTACTTTTTGGGTACCTCGGATCGCCGCCAAAGCTTTGAGGGCGGAATCGTATGAAACATTTTCTTTTAGCAATACATCACTAATAGGATTGCGAGAGGCCATTAACGCTAAAAAAATATGTTCGACACTGATATACTCATCTCCCATTTTTTGGGCTTCAGTACCGGCAGTTTGGAATATATACATCATCGCTTGTCCAAGCATTATTTGTCCGGTAAAACCTGGTGTGGAGTTGGTTTGTTTGGGTAGTTGGTCGATCAATAATTGGGCTTGAGCACGTAAATTGATCAACTTTGCCCCAATTTTAAGCAGAACTGAAGCGGCTATGCCTTCTTCGTCTTCCAATATAGCAAAAAATAGATGTGGTGGTTCTACCTGCGGTTGTCCATTTTGGGTGGCTATCTGAGCAGATTTTTGAATTAATTCCTGAGATTTGTTGGTAAAATTTTGAGGTATCATAAGTATAAAAAATTATTAGCACTCTAAGGTGTAGAGTGATAATATCATAACATATTAGACAAAACTGTCAAGTCTATATTTTATCACAATTTTGTTTTTAACCCTAGTTATTATTTGTTAAAAATGGTAATATTAATAATATTATTAATATTACTTTATGTCGGCTAGACAAGATTTTCCCCCTCAATATTTACCTCCTGATATAACCAAATCATATACTAAAGATACTGTTGAAAAAGACGTAGCTTTTATACTGGAAAATTTACCAGCAAAACACAAGGAGAGTATGGATGCAGATGACATCTCAGCTTGTCGTGGTTTGTTGTTGGGGGTAAAGCCGGCTATTTTGTTTGCTCCACGTGAAGAACCGATTACCGATCCTAGCGCAATAATAAACTATTTAAATCAGAGTGGTTTTGATATGATGATGAGTGGCAATTTTTTAATTAATCGTCGAGTGTTAAAAGATAGAATCGAAAAAGAAAAATGTTTTGCCAGAGAAATAGGTTGGAGAGATGATATGTCACTTGACGAATTTACAGCCATGGCCAATCCAGATCACAAAGATTTTTTAGGGGCAGTAAGAACTGGTTTTTTACTTGGTTTTCCGGTTAGTTCTATTAGAGCATTTGGCCAATTTTTAGAGCATGGTGACAATTCACTGTTGGATCGGGTGGATATGTTAGAACCAAACGGTGGTAGAGTATATTATTTTGTTACCGAAAAAAATGGTCAATTTGCATCAGATGTAAATGAGTTAAAACAAAAAGTAGACAATGCATTCCAACAAGCTGGTTATAGCACAAAAAAATAAAAAATTATGCGTAAAATTTTTAAGGGATTATTTGTAGTTTTAATTATAGCTGGAGTATTTTTAATCTATCGTTTTTATTTTTTAAATTTGCGTGGTGCTTGGACAGCTTTAAAACAACCAACTGGTGATGTTACAAAATTGGTGGTGGAAGAAAAATCTCCATTAAAATTACCGCCGGGATTTAGTTTGTCTATTTATGCTAGTGGACTCAAAGATCCACGTGTGATGGTGCGGGATGCTAGGCGCAATATATTAGTGAGTTTACCTTCAGAGGGTAAAGTAGTGGTGCTTATAGACAAAAATTTAGATGGTAAAGCAGAAGAAACTAAAACCGTAATTGCTGATTTAAAAAATCCGCATGGTTTGGCCTTTAATTGTGTGGATAATTCAACTGATAAATATTCATGTAAACTATATATAGCAGAAGAAAATCAAGTACAAGTGTATGATTATGATGATACAAATTTACAAGCAATAAATGGGAAAAAGATAATAGATTTACCAGCTGGCGGTTTTCATACTAGTCGCAGTTTATTGTTGGTAGGTGATACTTTATATGTTTCGGTCGGTTCTTCTTGTAATGTCTGTCACGAAAAAGATACTAGGCGAGCTAGTGTTTTGGCAATAAATTTAAAAACAAACAAAATCCGTCCATTTGCCAAAGGTTTGCGTAACTCTGTTTTTTTAACTGTTAATCCAACGGATGGAAAAATTTGGGCGACAGAAATGGGGCGAGATCTGTTGGGCAATGATTTGCCGCCAGATGAAATAAATATTTTAGAAGAAGGGAAAAATTATGGCTGGCCGACTTGTTATGGACAAAATATTCATGATACCGATTTTGATAAAAATACTTATTTCCGTAACCCTTGCCAGACACCATTTGAAACTCCTGCATATATAGATATCCCAGCTCATTCTGCTCCGCTCGGATTGACTTTTATTCCCCGTGAAGGTTGGTCACAAAATATGCAAGGCGACCTGTTGGTAACGTATCATGGTTCTTGGAATCGAAGTGTGCCAACCGGTTATAAAATTATGAGATATCATTTGGATAAAGATGGAAAAGTGTTGGAAGTAGTGGATTTTTTGACAGGTTTTTTGAGTGATAAAGGTGATTTGTATGGCCGGCCGGTAGATCTATTGGCAGAAACAAGCGGTGTGTTATTTGTTTCAGATGACAAGGCAGGTGTTATTTATAAAATTATGACAAAATAAATATTTATTTATAATTATGTTTTTATTGTTTGTATCATTTGCCGCCGGTGTTCTTACCGTGCTTGCACCCTGTGTACTGCCAATATTACCTATTATTATTGGCGGAGCAGCACAAAATCATGAACGAAGAAATCCATATATTATCACAGCGTCGCTAGCTGTAGCGGTGGTATTATTCACTTTGTTATTAAAATTTAGCACTTTGTTTATAAACGTCCCTCCGCAAGTATGGAATTTTACCTCTGGCATTATTATTATATTTTTTGGTCTTATTACCATTTTTCCAAATTTTTGGGATAGGTTTAATTTTAGGTTTGGCTTAAGTGCTAGTTCTGATAAAATTTTGTCACAATCTGCCAATCAAAGCGGACACATTGGTGACATGCTTATTGGTCTATCACTTGGTCCAGTATTTTCAAGTTGTTCGCCAACATATTTTTTAATTTTAGCGACTGTATTGCCGCAAAGTTTTAGTAAAGGGATTTTAGACTTGATTGCTTATGCGTTGGGGTTGTCTCTGGTGCTTTTATTGATTAGCATATTGGGACAAAAATTTATTGCGCACGCTCGTTTTGCTGCCAATCCGCATGGTATTTTTAGGCGCTCTTTAGGTGTTTTGTTTGTTTTAGTTGGTTTGATTATTTTTACAGGTACTGACAAACAAATTCAAGTATTTTTGGCCAATCATGGCTGGTCGGGAGTATCTTCTGTCGAAGAAAATCTTTTGAATAAAATTCCTAATCCTATTGCTCAAGAATTAAAATTTAATGGCACAATTCCAAATAATAATTTACAATCGGTACAACCCAGTCCAAAAATAAAAATGGTAAAAAATTTACCATTTTATCGTGAAATCATTAATCCTTCTGGTTTTGTAAATACTACTTCGCTAAAAATTGGTGATCTGGTTGGTAAAAAAATTATTATTGTGGATTTTATGACCTATAGCTGTATTAATTGTATTCGTACTTTTCCTTATCTCAATGCCTGGTATGATAAATATCATGATCAAGGGTTGGAAATTATTGGTATTCATACGCCAGAATTTTCTTTTGAGAAAAATATTGATAATGTGCGCAAAGCAATGCAAGGGTTCGGAATTAAATTCCCTATAGTACTTGACAATGATTATGGCACTTGGAATGCTTATGGTAACAATTACTGGCCACATAAATATATTATTGATATTGATGGTTATATTGCCTATGATCATATTGGTGAAGGTGGGGATGAGGAAACTGAACAAAAAATTCAACAACTTCTAGTCGAAAAAATGGCTCGTGAAAATTTGGCAATTAATAATATACCTAGTGGAATGATAAAAGTTAGTAGTGCAGTGCCGCTTAATGTAGGAAGTCCAGAAACATATTTTGGTGCGGCCAGAAATGAGTTTCTGGCCAATGGAATAGTAGGAAAAACCGGACAACAAAAGTTGGTTTTTTCTAGAGCGATTGATTTGAATGAATTAATTTTAGTTGGGGATTGGAATTTTGAAAAAGAATTTTCACAGACAGTGGTTGCCAATGATAAAATTTTTTATCAATATGATGCTAAAACGGTTCATTTGGTTGCTAGTGCGGATGCACCTAATAAAGTGGAAGTGTTGCGTGATGGAATGCCACTTACTAAGAATGAAGCTGGTAGCGATATTTTTTTTGAAAACGGTAAAAGTTATTTGTTTATTTTTGATAGTAGGCTGTATAATATAGTTAATGATCAAGCTGGAGCTGGTAAACACACAATGCAGCTCATTATTGAATCTCCAGGACTAAAAGCTTTTGCATTTACTTTTGGTTAGAAATAATTTGTCTTTAAAATTTGTTCCAAAAAAATAAAAAATCAGCCATTTCTGACTGATTTTTTAGAAGGATTGTTGTCACATTGCTGTGACTGATTAACAATAGTATACCTGAAGTTAGTAGTATTGTCAAGTGTAGTTGTCCACAGTTAATTTTTATTAATATTATTTATGTCTGATCTCAAAGTAGGCGATAGAGCTCCAGAATTTAATTTACCTGATCAAGACGGTAAAATGCATGACCTGAAAGATTTTTCCGGTCAATGGGTGTTGTTATATTTTTACCCAAAGGATGACACTCCAGGCTGTACGACAGAAGCTTGCTCACTGCGTGATAATTTACCAAAATTTAAAAAGCTTAAAGTTCAAGTATTTGGTGTGAGCACCGATTCAGTAAAAAGTCATCACAAATTTGCTGATAAATTTAAATTGCCTTTCATTTTGCTGTCTGATGAAAACAAAGAATTGGTTAAATCTTACGGTGTTTATCAGCCTAAAAAATTTATGGGGCGTGAATTTTTTGGTACGATGCGCGAATCTTTTTTGATTGACACAAATGGTAAAATTGCTAAAATATATGAAAATATAAAACCAGCTGATCATGCGGATGTTGTGCTGGTTGATTTGGAAATTTTACAAAAAAATTAAATTGTAAATTGGTTCTTTAATTTAGGTATGAAGCAATTAACAAAACAAACTGTAAAAATTTATTGGCAACATGCAAAGCAATACAAGTTATTTTTGTTTTTGACTGTTTTTGGTACGATATTTACTGCGATCACTAATACTGTCGCCCCACTTTATATTAAACAAATTTTAGATTTAGTGGCCAATGCTAGCGCTAGTAGAGAGATTAGTCCAGAAATATTAAAAGCATTGTTATTTTTTGCTTTGGTTAGTTTGGGGCAGTGGTTAGGGTGGAGAATAGCGATTACAGCAGTGATACAATACGAATCTAGAGTTTTGAATGATTTGGCAAATACTTGTTTTCAATATTTACACAAACATTCTTTTGGGTTTTTTAATGATAATTTTGTTGGTTCTCTGGTAAAGAGGGTTGGACGATTTGTGCGGGGGTTTGAAGATATTAACGATAAAATTGTATTTAATGTTTTTACACTTGTCCTAAACACTGCGATAGTGGTAGTGGTTTTATCATTAAGGAATTTTATTTTGGGTTTAGTAATGTTGGTATGGGTCATAGTGTTTATTGCTATCAATCTGATAGTAGCCAAATATAAATTAAAATATGATATCGAACGCAGCGCTGCTGATACAAAAACCGGCGCTCATTTGGCTGATTCTGTGGCTAACAATGTTAATATAAAATTATTTAATGGTTTTAAAAATGAATTCAAAACTCATGAAGATCTTAATAATGATCTCTTGAAAAAAAGATTAAAAACATGGAATTTAAATAATACTTTTGAGGCCATACAGGGTCTTTTGGGAATAATTTTAGAAGTTTCTTTATTTTATATTGCAATTAAATTGTGGAATAAAGGACTTTTGACTGTTGGCGATTTTGTCTTGATCCAGTCATATATTGTGGTAATTTTGAATAGAGTTTGGGATTTTGGTAATGTGGTGCGCAAGATGTATGAGAGCTTGGCTGATGCACAAGAGATGACGGAGATTCTTCAAATGCCACACGAGGTTAAAGATGTTTATAAAGCCAAAGAGCTAAAAGTGACCGCTGGGAAGATTGAATTTATTGAGGTTGTTTTTAATTATCAAGAGACTAGATCTATTTTGAAGAAATTTAATCTGGTGATTGATAGTGGAAAAAAAGTGGCCTTGGTAGGTCCGTCAGGTGCTGGAAAATCTACTTTAATAAAATTACTTTTACGCATGCATGATGTGTCTGGTGGAAAGATTTTGATTGATGGACAAAATATTTCTAAGGTGACTCAAGAAAGTTTGTGGAAAAATATTTCTTTGGTACCGCAAGATCCGATTTTATTTCATCGTACTTTGCGTGAAAATATTCGTTATGGTAGATTTGATGCTACCGATGAGGAAGTAGAAAAAGCAGCAAAATTAGCCCACTGTCATGAATTTATAGTTGATCTAGAAAAAGGTTATGATACTTTTGTGGGTGAACGCGGGGTAAAATTATCCGGTGGAGAACGTCAGAGAGTAGCAATAGCGCGGGCGATTTTAAAAAATGCGCCAATATTATTTTTGGACGAGGCCACCTCTAGTTTGGATTCAGAATCAGAATATTTTATTCAGGACGCTCTGAATATTTTGATGAGAGGTAAAACCGTAATTATGATTGCTCATCGGTTGTCTACGATTATGAGTGCTGATAGAATATTGGTTATTGATCGTGGTGTTATGGTAGAAGACGGAGGTCATAAGGAATTGCTAAAAAAGAAGAGCGGATTGTATAAAAAGCTTTGGAATTTGCAGGCTGGTGGGTTTATTAAATAAAAAATATGTCAGAAATTTTAGGAGTTAAAATTGATAATCTAGATACAGACGTAGCAATTTCCAAAGTGCGTGGTTTTTTATATAACGGTAAACAAAATTTTGTTTTTACCCCCAATCCGGAAATGTTAGTAGACGCCCAAGCCGATGATTATTTTAGATCTGTTTTGAATACTGGTGATTTGAATATTTCGGATGGTTTTGGGGTGAGTTTGGTGAGTGGTGGAAAAATAAAACGGATTGCAGGAGTTGATTTTACCTATCGTTTGTGTGAATTAGCTCTAAAAGAAAATAAAAGTATTTTTTTACTTGGTTCCGGTTCGAGAGAAGTTTTGAAAAAAGCCAGTGAAAATTTATTAAAAATGTTTCCAAAATTGAAAATTGTTGGTTTTCATCCAGGGCCGCAAATTGATTTTTTAATGATTGAAGATAAACAAACTATCGTTGCAAAACCAGATTCCAACGATCAAGCGATACATGAGATTATTATGACCGCTCCAGATGTTTTGTTGGTAGCCTTTGGACACAACAAGCAGGAAAAATGGATTTTTGAAAATATTAAGAATCTACCGTCGGTAAAAATAGCAATGGGAGTAGGTGGTACCTTGGATTACATCTCTGGAACCGTACGGCGTGCCCCTTGTTTTGTCCGAAAAATTGGGTTAGAATGGTTGTATCGTCTTTTGATACAGCCATCACGTTTTGCTAGAATTTGGAAGGCGACAGCAGTCTTTATTGGTCTATATACTTATAATAAGTTAAAAAACAAAGAACTATGACCGTACGAACACGTTTTGCTCCAAGTCCTACCGGCTTTTTACATGTCGGTGGTTTGAGAACGGCTTTATATGCATATTTGATTGCCAAGCAAAATGGCGGTAAATTTTTATTACGTATTGAAGATACTGATCGCAAACGTTTTGTTGAAGGGAGTATTGAGGGTATTATTTCTTCTTTGAAATGGGCTGGTATAGATGTGGATGAGGGGGTAGAGTTGGATGAGGAAGGTAAAATTATTCAGGTGGGGGATAAAGGGCCATATATTCAATCTGAACGTCTAGAAATTTACAAAAAATATTCTGAACAACTTTTGACTCAGGGGCATGCTTATCAATGTTTTTGTTCTGCTGAGCGCTTAGAAGATTTGAAAAACTATCAACAAGCCAATAAATTACCAACTGGTTATGATGAATTGTGTCGTGAATTAGATCCAGCTGAATCTCAAAAAAGAGTCGAGGCTGGGGAGTCACATGTTTTGCGTTTGAAGATGCCAAAAGATGGTGAATCTACTTTTGTGGATTTGATTCGTGGAGAAGTAACTTTTAAAAATGAATTAATTGATGATCAAGTTTTAATTAAAACCGACGGTTTTCCAACCTATCATTTTGCGGTAGTTATTGACGATCATTTCATGGAAATTAGTCATGTTGTTCGAGGTGATGAATGGCTAAGTAGTACACCAAAACATATCCAACTTTATAAATATTTTGGTTGGGAAGCACCTCAGTGGGCACATTTGTCACTGTTGTTGAATGCTGATAAAAGCAAACTAAGTAAACGTCAAGGTGATGTGGCGGTAAAGGATTATATGGATAAAGGATATCTACCGCAAGCGATGATAAATTTTGTGGCTTTCTTAGGTTGGAATCCCGGAACTGAAAAAGAAATTTATTCGCTGGAAGAATTAATAAAAGATTTTAAAGTTGAAAAAATAATCAAGTCTGGCGCAGTATTTAATTTGGAAAAATTGGACTGGTACAACCAACAATATCTAAAAAATCTGAAAGGCGAAGAGTTGCTAAATGCTTGTTTGCCGTGTTTGGTGAAAGCTGGATTGATTACTGGTAATGAAGATAAACAATGGTTGGCGGCGGTTCTTGAACTCGAAAAAGAGAGAGTGAAAACTCTTGTTGAGTTACCGGTGGCATTAAAATTCTTGTTTGTAAAGCCAGAATATGATGGTCAGATTTTGGTGTGGAAAAAGGGAACATTAGAAGAAGTAAAAAAAATCCTCCCGCTATTAGTAGAATTTATGAACACTATAAGTATTCAAGATTGGAATAAGGAAAAAATGCAAACTATGGTAGGGGAGTGGATAGTAAAAAATGAATTTTCTAATGGTAGTGTGCTGTGGCCGTTGCGAGTGGCGTTATCTGGCCAGCCAAATTCTCCAGGGCCATTTGAAATAGCGGCTGTGTTAGGAAGAGAAGAGTCTATAAAACGAATAAAAACGGCAATTGAAAAATTTTAATTAACACTTGTTCTAATTCACGAAAGTTGAACTATCTTATTCAACTTTTTTTGTTTGTATGTTATAATATTAATATGCTAAAACTTTCAAAGTTATTAATTATATTTTTTGTGTTTGGGGCTGTTTTTTTGACCCAGTCTTTTGTGTTAGCGGCTGATACAGCGGTGGAAATCGATCAACTTAACAAACAGATCGATGCACGTAAAGATAAAATAAAAGAATTGGAGGATACGATTGCTAAATACAAAGTCAATATTGATAAAAAACGTACCGAAGCTGTATCTTTAAAAAATCAAGTTAGTATTATTGAAAATCGAATCGCTCAGGCAGAGGCTGATGTCAATTTGGCTACTGAAAAACTTAATAAAACAAAATTAGAAATCGAATCTTTAAGTATAACCATAACTCAAAAACAAGCTACGTTGGATAAACAAAAAAAAATAACTTCCAAAATTATTCAGAGCTTGCATGCTAACGATCAAAAGAATTTCTTGGAAATAATGTTAACCAATGATAATTTTGCTGATTTTTATAATCAAGCCAAGTATTTAGAAAATGTTTACACCGATTTAGGTCGTTCTGTAAAACAAGTAAGATTGGCAAAAGAAGATTTGGATAAGAAAAAAGCCCAAGCGGAAGAACGTCGTAAATCTTATGATGTTTTATTGGTACAGTTAGAGAATAAAAAGAAAGATTTTAACGAAGAAAAAGGTAACAGACAAACTCTGTTAGCCGAAACTCAATCGTCGGAGTTAAAATTTAGAACTTTGCTTGATAGTTTGCGTCAACAATATAAGGTTGTAGAAAATGAGGTACGTTCTTATGAAGATCAAGTACGAAAGAAGCTAGCCGATCAAGAACGTTTCAAAAATATAGCAGCTAAAATGGGTGATTTTGAATGGCCGGTTGCTGGCCGCTATATTACCGCGCGTTTCCACGATCCAGACTACCCATTTAGACGAGTATTTGAACATAGTGGTACGGATATTCGTTCTCCACAAGGTTCGCCGATAAGAGCGGCCAATTCTGGTTATGTGGGGCGTGCTAAACGTTGCACTCTAGCTAGTTGTTATAGTTATGTCCTCCTTATCCATAATGGAAATTTGTCTACTGTTTATGGTCATATGAGTAAAATTTCTATAACCGAAGATCAATATGTGAACAAAGGAGATATTATTGGTTATTCTGGTGGTACACCTGGGATGGTAGGTTCTGGTCCATTTGTGACTGGTGCTCACCTACATTTTGAGGTACGTTTAAATGGTATTCCGGTTGACGCGATGAATTATTTACCTTAATTTATTTTTTATGAAAAAATTTAAGATTGGAGTTTTGTGTGGAGGTCCATCATCAGAACGTGAGATTTCTTTGTTGACAGGTAAGGCTGTTTTTGACAATTTAGATCGTTCTAAATATATCCCATCATTGATTGAAATGACAAAAGATAATAAAATTATTTTGATAAATAAAAATAAAAAACGGATTGTAGATTTTGTTAACAAAGATCGCAATCTGTTTGATTTAATTTTTATTGCTTTACATGGGTCGCCAGGTGAAGACGGGTCAGTGCAGGGGATGTTTGAAACTCTTGGTATAAAATATACTGGACCGAATACTTTGAGTAGTGCTTTATGTATGAATAAAGTTTATGCCGGTTTGATGTATCAAGTTTGGAAAATTCCACATCCAGAATTTATAGATATTACGTCCAAATATTGGAAAAAATATAAAAAAGAAATTTTAAAATCAATAAACGATCAGGTTGGTTATCCTAGTGTCATAAAACCGGTTGACCAAGGTTCAGCTGTTGGAGTGTCGATTGTAAAAACTGAAGGTGAATTGATTAAGGTGATAAATAAAACTATTAAAAAATTTCCTTGGCTGATGGCTCAAAGTTTTATTAAAGGGCAAGAAGCGACCTGTGGTGTTTTGGAGAAAAAAGGTGAAGCGTTTGCATTGTCACCAACTCACATCTTGCCACAGTTTGGCAAATTCTACGATTATAAATCAAAATACGCTGCCGGTGGTTCAAAACATGTTTGCCCCGCAGATTTTCCTGAAGAAATAAATAAACAAATGCAAGATTATGCGATTAAAGCTCATTTGGCACTAAGTTGTCGCGGGATGAGTCGTACTGATTTTTTTTATGGCGATGACGGCAAAGTGTATATAATTGAAACTAATACGATCCCAGGCATGACCGCGACTAGCCTTTTTCCAGAAGCGGCGGCCAAAGCGGGGATTTCATTTCCAAAAATGCTGGATCTGATTATTGAAGCGGTGAAATAAAATTTATACAATCTAATTAATTTTTAAATAACCTTGTTTGGGTTATTTTTTTATTTATCACCGCTATGAAATCTCCTATGGATGTCTCGTAGTTGAGGATTCGTAACGTGAGTATAAATTTGAGTTGTAACAATATTTTTGTGGCCAAGCAATTCTTGGACAGATCGCATATCTGCTCCTTGTTTTAACAGATCCGTTGCAAAACTATGGCGTAAGGTGTGGGGAGTGGCATCTACTGGTAATCCTGCCATAGAAGTAAATTTTCTGACAAGTCTTTCGATAGATCGAGGTGTAAGTCTGTGGTCATTTTCGTTATCACCTTTCTTATAATTAATAAAGAGGGGGGGGAACATATCCTTGCGGTTTTTTAGATATTTTCCAAGCCATTCCAAGGCTCTAGGAGAAAAGTATATCGTTCGCATAGAACCACCTTTTCCTGAGATTCCAAGTTCCAACTCCTTAATTTTTTTCTCAACAATATTTTGGACATTGAATGACCGTATATTAAGCGACGTTAATTCTGAAACACGCATTCCGGTAGAGAAGAGAATTTCAAGAATGGCGCGATCACGTAAGCCATCTAGTTTAGAAAGATCCGGCATTTCCATTAGGTGTTCGATTTGTTCAAAATTTAAAAATTTTATTGCCTTATCCTTGTCAGTTAATTTCGGTAATTTTATTTTATCAACGGATAATGATTTTATATCTTTTTCAGAAAAAAATGCTAAAAGATTACGGAGCGCAATAAGGTAATAATTTTGGGTCGTTTTTTTGATGTAGGAGCCTTTTGAATCCTTTTTCCGAGATAAATACAGTCTATAGTTCCAAACATGCTCAGAAGTCAATTCTAGGGGTTTTAGTGTAGTAAGGTTGGATTGATCAAGCCAAGATATAAAAACCTTAAGAAAGTTGTGATAATTACGGGTAGAAACAGGACTTAAACCTTTTTCAACTTCACAATATTCAAGAAAATTAGGGATAAGTTTTGTGATTGTATTGGCTCTACTTAGCATAATTAATTGGATATTACGACGCTTAATCTATGTTATACGACGTTGTATAGTGTGACCTTTTCTCTGACCAAGAACAGATGTATTATATCAAATTTATTATAAAAAATAAAATTTTATTTCCAATACACCCTTTCTCCAAATCGTAAATCAATATATTCGGTCGGTTTGTTGTTTGATGTTATTATTTTTAAATTTTTTAGTTGAATCTGTGAATCAAGATCTGTATTTATCAATATATACCAAGGTTGTTTTAAAAATATCTTTAAATTAAAATCAGTCTCTCCGATTTTAAAATATTGTAACTCCCCTATTTCTTGGTCCTTTATAATTCTTCCCCATTCAATGGCTGATTTGATAAGTTTTGGTGATATTAAATATTTTTTTGTGTCTGTTGTTGGGTTTTCATTGTAAATAACTGGGAAAATTCCATAAGAATTTTGTATTTGTTGATACAAAACTAAGTGAAAATTAGGCGAAGACGTGCTAATATTTACAGTTGGAATATATGAAAATTCACTGAGTTGCTTTATAACTTTGCCATCATTGTCTAATAAATAATAATTAGTATTATCATCATAAATTACACTGGCTGGTTTTTCGTTTACTGTTATCACAATAGTATCTGGAAAGACTTTTTTTATCTGGACATTTTGATATAAAAATGTTTCTGTTATTTTTTCTGCCGTAGATTTGTCTGGAAATAAAAAATAATTATTTTTTGAGAAATGATATTGGCGAACATAGTTCTCTACCTCTGTTGCTTTAGTAATTTTGTTACCATTTATAGTTATTTTGCTAATTTTAAAATAAGGAAGTGTTAACATCAAAACTATCCAACTAACAATTAGTAAAATAAGCACTACAAACACCCATTTAGTTTTATTTTTTGGCGTTGGTGGCTTTTTTTTGTAAGGATTTTTTAGACCCAATTCTTGTATATCCCCTGCCATCACCTTTTTTTGGCGCTTAGCCTTTATTTTTTGCCAAAAAGATTGATGCGGTTTGTACTGATTAAAACTTTTATTGGAATGAAAATATTGCATAGCTAAACAATTATTCTATGTAGTAATGGATTTATTCTGTCTACTACTTCATAATTTATCGTGCCAATTTGTTTAGCTAAATCATCAGCACTAATGTTATTTTTTCCTTTTTTACCTATGATTATAGCTTCATCGCCCACACTGACTTGTTTTATTTTAGAAACATCTACCATTGTTAAATTCATACAAATACGACCGCGGATTGGACATTTTATCCCCATTATAATAACTTCTCCAATATTGGATAATTTCCGATCTATTCCATCCCAATAGCCAATTGGTAATATGGCAATTTTTGACTTTGATTTTGTGATAAAAGTTCCACCGTACCCGATCTTGGTATTTTGCTTAACAGTTTTAATTTGAATAATTTTTGTATTCATACTTAAAGCTGGCAATAGCTTGATTATTTTTTTGCTTTCTTCATTTGGATATAATCCATACAAACTTAATCCCAATCGAACGGCACTAAAACTGGCGGTCTTGTGAAAAATAGTCGCGGCGGAGCAGGCAAAATGTTTAATCGGAATATAAATATTATTTTTTTCTAATTCGTCTATAGTTTTTTCAAATATTGTTTGTTGTTTTTTTGTATACTCAAAATCGTCTTCGCTGGAAGCAAAATGACTCCAGACACCTTCTAAATATAGATTTTTTAGTTTGATTATTTTTTGAGCAAAATTCAAAACCTCATCTGGCATAATTCCAATTCTAGTAGTGCCAGTATCTATCTTTAGATGAATTCTAACTGTCTCTCCTATATTTTTTGCTATTCTATTTAAAAAAATGATCTGTTCTAATAAATATACTGGAAAAATTATTTTATTTTTTATTGCAATTTTAATCTTATTAATATTTAATTCATAGAAACCTAAAATTATAATCGGTTTTTTTATTCCATTATTTATCAAACTGATTGCTTCGTCTATATTTACTACACAAATTCTGTCTACAAAAGAATTGAGGTCGCAAATTTTTGCAACCTCAATGATTCCATGCCCGTAGGCATTTGATTTTACAACTGGCATCAGTAGTATATCTTTGCCAATCAGCTTTCTAAACTGTTTTATATTGTGCTCAATCGCTTTCTTGTTGATTAAGACTTTCGTCAGCATATTATTTAATGCCCATCAATTTTTTACGAGCTTCATTTTCATTTAAAATTTGCTTTCGAATGCGGATATTTTTTGGGGTAATTTCCACCAATTCATCATCGCCGATATATTCTAATGCTTCTTCTAGATCCATAATTTTTGGAGCATTAAAATGTTCTGATACACCATCACCTTTGGAGCGCATGTTGGAAAGTGCTTTAGTTTTACATACATTTACACGCAAATCACCAGTACGCGCATGTTGTCCGACTACTTGGCCAGAATATACTTCTACTGCTGGACCCAAAAATAGTTGTCCACGATCTTGTGAATTCAGCAAACCATATAAATTAGTAATTCCAGTTTCATGTGCCACCAGTGAGCCTTGGTCTCGCTCTTTCCAGCCACCTGGATCTGGATAATATCCATTGAAAATTGTATTAATAATTCCCATTCCCTTGCTATCGGTCAAAAATTCAGTACGATAACCAAACAATCCACGAGTTGGAATTAAAAATTCAGCAAAGAAAATGCCATTTTCAATATTCATGTGCTGCATCAAACCACGGCGTGATCCCAATTTTTGGATAACTGTGCCAGAGGCAAATTCTGGTGCTTCAACATACACTGACTCAAATGGTACCATTTTTTGTCCGTCAATTTCTTTGATAATTACTTGTGGACGTGAAACCTGTATTTCATAACCTTCACGACGTAAACGTTCAATTAGAATTGCTAAGTGTAATTCTCCTCTTCCAGATACCACCCAATCATTGTTGACGCCATTTTCAATGCGCAGCGCCATATCGGTCTCCAACTCTTTAAACAATCTTTCATTTATTTGTCTTGAAGTTGTAAATTGACCTTCTTTTCCAGCAAAAGGAGAATCATTGACTAAAAATGTCATTTTTACAGTTGGTTCTTCAATTTTTAAAACCGGTAAAGCAATTGGGTTGGTTGGTTCCGCAATGGTTTCTCCTATCATTGCATCGGTAATACCAGCTACCGCAACGATGTCCCCTGCTTCAACGTTTTCAGCAGTACAACGATCTAATCCTTCAAAGGTCATCAATGCCACTAAACGATGTTTGGAAATAGTCCCATCACGACGAATACGAGCCACTTCTTGTCCGGCTTTCATTCTCCCGTTTAATAGTTTACCAGTTGCGATACGGCCTTTGTAATTATCGGCAGTAAGAGTGGTGATAAGCATCTGTAGTGGTTGTTGCGCATCACCACTTGGTTCAGGGATAAAACTTAGCACCGTATCAAATAACGGACTAACGTCAGTCATTTTGGATAGATCAGGTTCTAATCCTGCCAAACCTTGTTTGGCACTGGCATAAATTACTGGGAAATTAGCTGTTTCATCATCGGCTCCAAGCTCCAAAAACAAATCAAAAGTTTTGTCGAGTGCGTAAGCGGGACGAGCGTCCGGTTTGTCGATTTTATTTACAACAACAATTATTTTTAATTTCATTGCTAGGGCTTTTTTGAGCACAAAGCGAGTTTGTGGCATCGGGCCTTCTTTGGCATCAACCAAAAGCAAACAACCGTCCGCCATAGTCAAAACGCGTTCTACTTCCCCACCGAAATCAGCGTGGCCTGGAGTGTCAATGATATTAACTTTGTGTTCACCCCAACGCACTGCGGCGTTTTTGGAGAAAATAGTAATTCCACGTTCTTTTTCTAGGTCGTTACTATCCATGACACAAATTTGGTCGACAGTATCTTTGCTGAATTTCGTTTTTGCCTGATGTAAAAGTGCATCTACAAGTGTGGTTTTTCCGTGATCAACGTGAGCGATAATAGCAATATTTCTGATCTTCTGCATATATAATTAAAGTTTTTCTAGACCGCAATAAGGTTGCAGTACTTTGGGAATTAAAATCGATCCATCCGCTTGCTGATATTGTTCTACTATCGCTATTGGAAAGCGACTGAGTACTATGGCGGTACCATTGAGCGTGTGCACCAGCTCGGTATCACCATTTTCCTTGCGGTATTTAATGTTTAGTCGACGGGATTGATAATCTGTACAATTACTACAGCTGGTGATTTCTCCAAAACCGTTGTTCATGGTCATCCAAGCCTCAAGGTCGTATTTGCGGTAAGCCGGTCCTCCCAAATCACCGGACGGAATATCTATTACTCTGTAATTTAACTCTAATCCGTCGATAATTTCTTTTTCAATGGCTAAAATTTCTTGGTGTGTCTTTTCACTTTCTTCCGGTTTGCAATAGACAAACATCTCTAATTTAGTAAATTGATGAACACGATATAATCCTTTATTGGTACGTCCGTAGGCACCAGCTTCAGTGCGGAAACAATGTGAGATTGCTACATATTTTTTTGGACCACCAGTAAGGTCTAATATCTCATCAGCATGATAACCACCCATGGTGATTTCGGCTGTTCCTATTAGACTCAAATCCGTATTTTCAATGGAATATACTTGGGTTTCTTTTCCTCTTGGGTTAAACCCAATACCCGTTAGGATTTCGTTTTTGGCTAGGTCGGGTGTTTCCATCAAGGTGAAGCCGTGTTTAGTAACGACGTCAATCCCATAATTTATTAGGGCTTGATTCAAACGCACTAAATTATTTTTTGTAAAATAGAATTTTGCTCCAGCTACTTTTGTACCTCGTTCAAAATCTATTAAATCATTTGCGAGCATTAGTTCTTCGTGATCTTTCGGTATAAAATCCAATTTGAATTCTTTTGGACTTTGGTAAACAACTCGATAATCTTCCTCGTCACCAATTGGACTGTCTGGGTGAGTAAGGTTTGGAATCTGCATCAGATAATTTTTGTATTCAACCTCGACAGCTTCCAATTGTGATTCCATTTGCTTAATTTGCTCCCCAACCTCTCGCATTTTTAATATTTCTTCTTCAGTCGGTTTGCCTTTTGATGCTTGGTTGCGAGAAGCGCGCAATATCTCCACTTGTTTCATTAGAATACGACGTTGTTCGTCTGTTTCCAACAGTTTGTCTAAATCAACTTTTACGCGTCGATTGATACAATTTTGTTTTATTAATTCGATATTTTCACGAATAAATTTTATATCTATCATATGTTTAGTCTATATATTTTTTCAAAATGTTTTTGTTGTGTTGAATAATTTCTTTGTTCAATGGTAAAAAATCTAATTTTAAAGCTTCTTTCAGAGTAAACCAACCATAGTCTGAGGTTTCATTGTCAGCAATATTTATTTTGCCTGATTTTATTTTACAAACATATACTATCAAAAACACTTGGTAGTTGTATTTTGTTTCAGTTTTTGTCCAAATTTGTGGTAATAATTCTATTGGTTCAATATTAAAACCAGTTTCTTCTTTTACTTCACGGATCAAACTTTCAGTTACCTCTTCGCCATTTTCCACTCCCCCACCTGGGAATTCCCATTTGTTGTTAAAGGCTGGGCGAGTATCACGACGTTTGGTAAAAAACGCTTTTCTATCTTTTACAACTATGGCGGCTGGCACCATCATTTGTTTGAAAGCAAATTGTTTGGATAAATAAAAACCAACTTTTACAATCGCTTGTCCGCGATGGCTGACAGTATTTTTTTCTGGGATAGTTAATTCCGAAAAATTCTTTTTTAATGGTGGATAATAAAAAATACAATCATAGTTCATTCCATGACGAAAATCTGAAATACTTTTTTCTGAAATCAAACCTTCAACTTTGCCTGGAAACATGGCAAATACATCGGTATCAGGATGGTAAACACAGGCGTGAGTTTCAAAATAGGCTTGGCGCTTTGATTTCGGAACGTTTTTTAATAGTTTTAAAATTTTTAAGTTGCGCTCTTCTGGCGTGGAAGCAAAGCGTTTGGCTTTGACACCAGGCATTCCTTTTAGATGATTGACACAAAAAGCCGTATCTTCGGCTACAGTTAGCAAACCACTTTTTTTGGCATAAAATTTAGCTTTGGATAGAGAATTTTCCCAAGTAGTATCAAAAGGTTCGTCTGCTTCCACATTATCTAATCCCACATCTTTTAAATTCACAAACTTAAAATTTAAATCACCAAAAAAATTAGTGATCTCTTTAAATTTGCCGATGTTAGTTGTGGCGATTAAAATCTTTTGCATATTTTAGTCCGTTCTAAATTTTGAACTTTTAAAAATATCTTCTTTGTACGGTTCTATTCTGGTTACTTTAATTTCTTTATCTAATACATTCTGAAGCTCATCAACAAAAGCACGTTGGTCATATCCCAGCGCTATAATATCTGGTTTTTCTTCTTTTATCACCTGATATTTATCGCCAATATTTCCTAAAATTACTTTGTCGGCAATTTTTAAATCAGAAATATTTTTTAATCTGGTATTTTCAGTATTTTGTGATTTTCTATTTTTAACTTCAAGCACTGTCTGATCTCGAGCTATTATTACCGTCAGAAAATCACCTAATTTTTTTGCCTGTGTAAGAATATATATATGCCCAGGATGAATAATGTCGAATGTTCCAAAAATCATTACTTTGGACATATTTATTTCTCCGGTCGCATCGTTGGAAACAAAATTACTTCTTTTAGGTTGTCAGCATCTACCAGTAATTTTATTAATCGATCAATCCCCATACCTAGTCCACCAGTTGGAGGCATGCCGTGTTTTAGAGCAGTTACAAAATCATCATCGTATGGCATACTTTCATCATCTCCGGCGGCTTCTAGACGAGCTTGTTCTTTGAATCGTTCCTCTTGATCAATAGGATCGTTTAATTCTGAGAAGGCATTGCACAATTCGTTGCCGCCAACACAGAGTAATTGGAATCGTTCTACATAGCGTGGATCGGAAGCTTTTTTCTTGGCTAGTGGAGAAAGTTCGACTGGGTGATCAATCATAAAAATAGGATTGATAATGTGTGGTCTGGCATATGCTTTATAAATTTCATCAATCAATTTTCCGCGTCCAGTACCAGGTTTTATCTCTTCAATTTTTAATTCAATTGCCTTTTTATACATAGCTTCGTCGGTAGGAAAATCTTCAATATCAAATTTTGCATACTGTAAAATAAGATCACGCATAGAAACACGTGGGTACGGACCAGTAAAATCTACTTTTTTACCACCAATATTTAATTTTAATTCCTTGCCAGCGGCTTTAATCAATTTTGGCAATAAATCCTCCATCAAATCCATGAGCTTGGTGTAATCGGCATAAGCCCAATAAAATTCGATCTGAGTAAATTCTGGATTGTGATTATGATCAATCCCCTCGTTGCGGAAACATTTGGCAATTTCGTATACTTTTTCAAAACCACCAACTATCAAACGTTTTAAATATAATTCTGGAGCAATCCGTAAAAACAATGGGATGTCCAAAGCGTTGTGGTGAGTCACAAAAGGTTTGGCCAGTGCCCCACCATACAATGTTTGTAAAACCGGAGTTTCTACTTCATAAAAACCCAATTCATCAAAATAGTTACGAATTTGTTTGACCACATTACTGCGAATTTTGGCGATAGTCATAGATTCATCATTGGATAATAAATCTAAATAACGTTTACGGTAACGTGTTTCAGTATCGTTTAAGCCATGAAATTTTTCTGGTAATGGTAAGAGTGCTTTGGAGAGTAAAGTATAATCTTTTACCAAAATAGAGGTTTCACCAGCATGGGTCACAAAAATTGTGCCTTCAACCGAAATAAAATCACCCAAATCAAAGTTTTTAACAAAAAATTTGTATTTTTCTTTGCCTAGTTCTTTTTCAGAGATAGCCAATTGCATTTTGCCAGAAGCGTCTTTTAGATGAGAAAAACAAAGTCGGCCCATATCACGTATTGCGACTAAGCGACCACTAGATTGGACAGGAGTATCTAAAGTCATTATGAAGGCTTGAGCTAGTGGAATACCCTTTTCGCTTTTGGCTGGATATGGATCGACGCCAGCATCTTTGATAGTTTTTAAGCGCCCAATACGGGTTTCAAATTCACTAATTTCTTCAGTCATAAAAATTGAATAATAACTGGTTGATTATAGCAGTTCTTGCTTAAAAAGTCAAAAAACCCCAGATTTTCTCTGGGGTAAAAGTGTTATTTGATAGCAATAATTTCGTAAACGTTTTTTCCAGCTGGAGTAATCACTTCAACTTTGTCTTTTACTCGATGTTTTAGAAATGCCTCCCCTAGAGGTGATTCGTTGGAAATATATCCTTTTAGAGGATCTATTTCTTGTGGTCCAACGATTGTGTAATCTTTTGTTTTTCCGTTAATGTTTACTGTAACGGTGCAACCGATTGTTACTTCGTCATTGTTGGAGCTTTTTTTGATAATCTCAGAATTTTGTAGTAGATATTCTAGTTCCTTGACTCTCCCCTGTGTCCAAGACATATCTTCTCTGGCTTGGTGATATTCAGCATTTTCTGAAAGATCCCCTTGTTGTTTGGCTTCGTCGATGCGTCTTGCGATATCGGGGATAGTTTTGTTAATAATTATTTCTAGCTCAGTTTTTAATTTTTTTAAACTGGCTTCAGTTACGTATTGTATGTTTGACATATAAAAAAATAAATAAACTCTGAAAGAGTTTGTATTACAATGATAGCAGACTTAGTATTAACGTGTCAAATATTTTTTTCCCCACCAACTTAAAAAATCATTGGCAATCGGCATACTGACAGTTGACCCCTGACCACCCTCCTCAATTAATACGGTGATGACAATCTGGGGATTTTCATAAGGGGCAAAAGCAGTAAACCAAGCATGTTCTGGTTTTGTGCTATTCCACTGAGCAGTACCAGTTTTACCAGCGGAAGTAAATGGAAGAGTTTGTAGGAGTTTACAACTTCCAGTCAAGACACATTCACGCATTCCTTGTTGAACAATTTCTATAGTTTTGGACGAAACTACTTTGGTATTTTCTTGAGAAAAAGAAAATTTTTCTATCTTAGAATCTTTTGATGAAAGTTGTAAAGCAACATGTGGTTTTATTATTGTGCCACCATTGGCAAAAGCAGCTGTCCAGACAGCCGCTTGGAGTGGGGTTACTAACAAGTCACCCTGTCCGATGGATAAATTGTAGGTATCACCAACATACCATTTTTCTCCTTTGGTAGCTTCTTTCCACTCTTTACTTGGTAAAAAACCAGCTGATTCACCCGGTAGATCAATCCCAGTTTTTTTAGCCAAATTGAATTTGTGCATGTATTCCAAAATTTTATTTACACCCAAACCGGTAAAATTTCCAAAACCTCCACCAATATAATAAAAGAAAGTATTGACTGACCAAGCCAAAGCTTTGGTCACATTTGTTGTACCGTGTCCCCCAGATTTCCAATCTTTGAAATACCATTTCCCTACTTGTAAACCACCATTACTTAAAAATGTTTTATTAATATCTATTATTTTTTCTTCTAGTGCAGCGGCAGCTATGATTGGTTTGACGATAGATCCAGATGGAATATTTCCACCGATTGCTCTATTAAACAATGGTTTGTCTGGATTATTGATATATTTGTCATAATCTTCTTGTTTGATTCCACTAGAAAAAAGATTATTGTCGAAACTCGGCCAGCTAACCAACGCAAGAATTTCTCCATTTTTAGGGTTAAGTGCAATCGCGGAAATACGGTGTTCACCTTTTTTGGCAATGAAGTTTTTTATCAATTCCTCAAGTTTATTTTGTGCTTCCAAATCAATTGTTAGCCATAAATTTTTTCCAGGAGTTGGCGGTTCTTGTGAAATTTCATTTTGTTCTCTGCCAGTGGAATTGACTTCAATTTTTTTGCGTCCATAAATTCCTCTAAGATCATTTTCATATTTTTTTTCTACACCATATTTTCCAATGTTATCTGAAACCAAATATCCTTTAGAATGGTTTTCTTGTAGTTCTTCGTCATTTAATTTTCCTAAATATCCTAGTACGTGAGAAAGTGACAAAGTACTACTAACAAGATTTTGATTATTGGAAAAAATATAATTACGCTTCATACCGCCTTCTATCAATACTCCAGGCATTTGGGTGCTTTCAATGTATATTTTTAATGAGGTATTGTAGTCTAAATTATCTTTTAAAACTAACGACTCATAACTGTAGTTTTTGTATTTTAAAAGTAGATTTTGAATATAATCTTCTGTTAAACCGGAAATAGACGCTAGTTTAAAAATAACTTCTTGTTTTTTTATTTTATCTATTGGCAGATCTTGGGGAACAATAGATAAAGAAAAGTTTGGAACATTTTGTACTAGTTGTTTTCCGAAGCGATCAAAAATAATTCCTCTTTCAGCAACAATTGGTTTGATGCGAATTCGGTTATTTTCGGCCAAGTTGTAGTAATAATCTCCTTTTAAAATTTGAGCATAAAAACTTCTGAGTAATATTGTAGTCATTCCTAATAATAAAATAACTACAAAAAATAACAATCGTTTGTTTAAAATACTTTTTCCTAAATATTTGCGTGTTCCAATCGTAGTGGTATGTTTGGAAAAGTCTTTTTCTAAGTGAAGATTTTCTTCTACCCAATCATGTTTGTATCTACCTTCTAATTTTTTCCAATCCTGATTATCGGATTGAATTTCAAAAAGTTCGTCGCTCATATTGTTTGTGAAGTTTTCAATATATATTCAGGGCGTAAACGTTTGATAAAAATAGAAGAAATTAAATAAATCATTGACAATGTTCCTGCGGTAATTAGCGCTTCATTTAAGAAAGTTTTAATTAGAATTGATGAAAAAGTGACATGGTGATTTTGAATCAATGAACTGAAATATGTTAGTATTATATATATTATTCTATAAATAATCATAGTTACCAAACTAGTAAAAAATACAATAATCAGAGAACGGTTGGTAAAGATATTTAGCAATAACCAATTCGCAATTAAAAGTGCGGAGATTTGGGCAAAACTTTCTAATCCAAACGGTGAAGTATAAAATAATTCACAAACTAATAAAATATAGGTAGCTATTAAGATTTGCCGTTGGCGAGGATTAAAAACAATCAACCATAAAAAAACAATCATAATAATATTTAAAAGACTGATTGGTTGATGAAAAATTATACGCCAAGATAAATGTAAAATTATTAGGAAATTGGCCAGTAGGAAAATTGTGATTTTTTTAATAATATTATTAAAATACATATTATTAATTTGATAGCACTCCAACAAAATTTATTTTTTCGTAATCTATGGTTGGCGTGATAATGGCCTGTTGAAAAGGTTGATAAGATTCATTTTCTACAGCCGCTACTTTTCCAATAATTAAACCTCGAGGCATTCCAATCTCGAGTCCAGAGGTAATAATTTGATCTCCAATAATAATATTTTCATTGCGTGGAATAAAAGTCATTTTGATACTTAAACCAAAACCACCTTCAACTATACCAAGACTGTGATCCGAATTTAAAATTGTAGCCGCAATTTTACTCTGGTTGTCACTGAGCACTCTGGCAAATGAAATATTTTCTTCCACTTTAACAATTTTGCCTATCAAAATTCCATCGCCATAAATAACCGGCCGGTCGTTTTTTATGCCGTCATTTGATCCTCGGTTGAGAATAATAATTTGATCGGCAGTATCTAAATTTTTGGCGACAATTTCGGCAGTTATTATGGTGGAAGAACTCTGATTTTTAAAATTTAACTGATTTTTTAATTCAAAATTTTCTTGTTCGAGAATTTTATTTTTGATCAAGAATTGGTCATTAAACGATGAGGTAGCAGTGTTTGAGCAAAGATTGAAGTTATTTTGAAATTTAGCAGTGATTGGTTTTAAAACTAAAATAACCGTATTTCTTATTTTATTTTCAATAAAATTTAGAGTGCCTAAATAATGAAGAAAAATTATTAAAAAAAATATCCCTATCACCATTAAATAGGTTTTTTTGAACGAGTGGTACCGCATAATTTATCGTCTATGAAGTGGCGAATAAATGGCCACTTCTTTTAATAATTCAAAATCATCCAGTAGCATCCCGTTTCCACGCACGACTGAAGTGAGTGGGTCGTCGGCAATTCTTACTGGGATTTCAGCGGCACGGGCAATGAGACGGTCAATACCTCGTAATAGAGCACCTCCACCAGAAATCAAGATGCCGCGTTCATGAATATCCGCCACCAATTCAGGAGGTGAAGTTTCTAAAGTAGCTTTTACATTGTCTACAATGACTCTAAGTGATTTGATGATAGCTTCACGCACTTGGGAATCGTTGATCATTATTTCTTTTGGTAGACCACTCAATAAATCGCGACCGCGCATTGGATATAGAAGTTGTTCTGGCAATTCCATTGCTGAACCAATTTTCATTTTTATATCTTCGGCTTGGCGTTCACCCAATAATAAATTAAATTCATCGCGAGCATATTGGACGATGTTGCGGTTTAATTCATCACCGGCAATTTTGATAGATTTCCAATTGACCACGCCACTCAATGAGATCAAAGCGATTTCCGAGGTTCCGCCACCAATTTCAACGATGAGGTTCCCGACCGGTTCACGCACGGGCATACGGGCTCCTATAGCGGCGGCCATCGGTTCTTCGACTACCCACACTTCTTTGGCGCCGGCATTAGTGGCGGCATCCGCTACTGCTTTTCTTTCTACTTCAGTGATTTCTAACGGAGCGCCAATCACTACTCTAGGACGTGATAAAAAGTTTTTTTCGTCTTCGTTAATTTTATCAAAAAAATATCGTAACATTTTTTCAGTTACTTCAAAATCAGAAATTATGCCACCCATCAATGGTCGCGGAGTGATGATATGAGGAGGAGTTTTGCCGACCATTTCTTTTGCCTGACTACCGACCGCTAAAATCTGTTCAGTGCGAGTATTGATAGCCACTACACTCGGTTCGTTGATAACGATGCCGCGGTTTTTTACATATATCAAAGTATTGGCTGTTCCCAAGTCAATTCCAAGATCTTTTCTGAAGCGATCGAATAGTGAGTTAAACATAATCCCGATTATTGTATTTGCGACCAGAAACAATCGCTCCCTCCAGAACTATATAGAGCAACGCTAATAAAATAGCGTTCCACCAAAATAATAAATTAAATTGCAAAAGAATTAAAGATAAAATTATGAATGCGCCAAATAAAATTCCTTGCTTGAAAGTTCTTTTGACTTGACGAAAAATTATTTCATCTTTATCTGTTTTTCGTTTTTTTAACAGTAAACCAATCACTGAAAAAACACCAACTGTTCCCAAAAATAAACTGGCGTAAAAAAAAGCAAACCCAACCAAGCCGGCCTGTTCTGGAGAAATGTTGAATAATATAAATACCCAAGCTACCCAACACATTATTGTTCCGGCGGCCATCAATAGTAAATATTGTTTTAGAGTCATAACAAATTAAGAATACACCAAAAAAAACTGTTTGACAAGTGATTTATTTTGGCTAACTTAACACAAATATCTTATATTTTTAACCATCGAATTACCACATTTTGAGTTTACTTTGGCTATTAAGTCAGCTTCGCGCATCCTTATTTCTTGAGCCATAATAGAGCTAAGACAAGCAATTACCAGATTTCCATTTTTAACATACATCGCTTTGGCGAGTTTTTTACCATTATCACCCCAATATTCTTCAATAAAAATATTGGCCATGTCGACAGCGGCGGCCGACAAAACACCTTGCATAAAAGGTGATTTTTTACCTTTACTTAATAAAATTTCACCCATTGATTTCATCATGCTCATATACGAAAATCACAAATATCTTTAAAATCACAATGCGAACAATTTTCTTTACTTGGTTTTGGTGTAAAATTTTGTTTTTTAATTTCCGAAATTGTTTCAATGAGTTTCTCTTTCTCTTTTTCTATTTCTTTGTCACTGCCTTTGAATCCTATCGAAGTATTGTCGGTAAGGAAATAATAACGCAATTCCCCCACTTCTCCCAATTCGCGTAGTTCCATTACACTCTCATTGGCGATTTGATAAATCAAAAGTTGGCGTTTGTCGTCGGGTTTTAATTTATCTTTTGGTTTGCCGGTTTTATAATCAATAATTGCTATTTTGCCGTCAGTCATGCGATCGATGCGGTCGATTGTGCCTTTGACCACATGATCGCCGATTCTGAATTTAAAACCCGCTTCGAGAGTTATCGGCACCGTCCAACCGTTTTTTTCACCTTGTCGATAAAATTCATGCAAAATTTTCTCTCCCATTTCTTTATATTCTTTTTTCTGTTGTGATGAATAATACCAAGTGTCTTGCCAAGAAGATTGGTATAGGTCATATAGTTCGTCTTTGGTCGGAACTTTCACTTCAATATTTGACGCAACATTTAATTCTTTTACTTTCTCATAAAACTTTTGCAAAGTGCTGTGCATGGTTTTTCCAAACACAAATACACCTTTGCCAAATGTTGGGATTTTTAAAATAAATTGAAATCGATATTGCCATGGACATTTGTCATAGGCTTGAAGTTGAGAGAAAGAAAATTCGTTTGGGATTGGTAAATTTAGCGCCGGTTTATTTTCATTCTGTTTGGAGGAATTGAAAGCAATATTTTTTTCGGTAGATAATATTTCACGACTCATCGGCGTGAGATTCGTTTCTTCTAGTTCTAAAATAAATTTAGAAAGTTTTTTCTCACGCGCGCCACCATAATCTTTGGCGGCGGTAAGATACAAACCTTTTTTAGCGCGAGTTATTGCTACATACAGCAAGCGTCTTTCTTCTTGCAGATGAACATCACCACTTGGGAGAGCGCCTTCACGTACAAGCGCATCTGGCATTTCGATATCACCGCCATGGTTGATAGATGGGAATTTTTTTTCCACCATGTTTGGTACAAAGACATAATCAAATTCCAAGCCTTTGGATTTGTGAATACTGAGAATTTGCACCGCATCTTCACTGCTGTCTATCTGCAAATCTTCACCATCATCACCAGATTCCAAAACAAATTCAAAATAATTCAACCAGGCATGGACGGTGGTATCAGAATTGGATTTTTGAAAATCTTCGATTTTGGAAAATAAAGATTGTAAATTAAAAATATCATTTTGGTATTTTTCTGGATTATCACTAAGTAACTTCAAATACCCAGACGCTTCCCAAAAATGATACAAAACTTTTCCGACTGGATTGTTTTGGGACAGTTCAGATCCTTTGTTAATTATCGCCAATAATTTTTTTATCTTCTCGGTTCCGTTCTCAGAAATTTTCAAATGTTCTTTTTCGATATTTTTTAACACCTCAAAATATGAGCTGGCATGTTCGCGAGCAGACAATAACACCTTGGATATATCGGTGTGGTCTAGAGTGAAGATTGGGATATTCAATAAGCGATACACTGCACTAGATTCGTGGTAGTTATCACACAAACGCAAAAAGGCCATACTATCCAAAATTGCTGGCTGACGAAATAATCCGCTAGTGGCTTGAAAAATATATGGTATCCCCGCCTGTTCTAGATATGGAATAAATTGTTGAGCGGATTTTTTGGCTCGGCACAAAATCGCAAAATTAGACCAATTATTTTTATCTTTTTCTTTGAGTGTTTTTATTTTACTAACTAGCAAATGTGCCTCTTCGCTTTCGTCATGTCCGTAGATCAGATCAAAATCACCGATCAAATCTTTTTTACAAATAAGTTTTTTGGATATTTTTAATCTGTCCTCTAGACGATCGGGATTATTTTTTTGAATAAAATTATAGGCCAAATCCAAAATTTTTTGTCCCGAACGATAATTTTCGGTAAGCACCACCTCTTTGGATTTCGGATAATCATTTTTGAATTGTAAAATATTGGAAATAGAAGCCCCGCGGAATTTATAAATACTCTGGTCGTCATCCCCTACCACCGTCAATTTAACACTATCATTTTTGGTGAGCAATTTTATTATCTCATATTGAGACCAATTGGTATCTTGAAATTCATCTACCAAAATATATTTAAATTTGTTGTGATAAAAATTCAAAATATTTGGACGTTCGCGTAAAAGTTTCACAGCATAATACATTAGATCTGCAAAATCCATGCTATCACTTTCAAGCAGTAGTTCATTGTATAGTTTATAGGCTTTGGCCACTTCTTTGGTTCTTTTTACTTCCAGCTCTTGTTCTTCATCACCATTTGGCTCCAAGCCATCTGCATATTTTAAATAATCTTCTGGGGATAACAATTCGTCTTTACATTTTTGAAAATGTTTTATCATTGCATGAATAAATTTGGTTGGATTGCCCAGTGGTCGGTAATAATCCAATTCAAACTTTTCAAGATTTTTGCGAATCAACAACCACGTGTCTGTTTCGTTTAATGTTTTAAAATTATTTGGCAAACCAATATCGAGCGCATGACTTTCGAGAATGCGTTGAGCCAATCCGTGAAAAGTTGTAACAAAAACATCGAAACCACCGCTGGGTAATAAATCGGTAATTCGGTCTTCCATTTCTTTGGTGGCTTTATCCGTAAAGGTGACAGCTAAAATTTCCTCAGCTTTAGCAAGTTGGTTATTTATAATATTAGCCACCTTTTGAGTAATCACGGTAGTTTTGCCCGTACCGGCACCAGCAATGATAAGAAGCGGTCCGCCATGGTACTCTACCGCCTGTTTTTGGTTTTCATTGAGCTCAGACATAGCTAAAATTAGAGTTTATTATGACTCTTTTTAAAAAGATGCGAGAGTTTTATTTGTTGCTCTGTTTTTCGCAATTGCAACCACATTCTTTGCCGCAATCACAGCAACTTGGACAGATACTAGTATTGCACAAACAGGTATCCTCTTCGTGCTCTAGCGCTGTACCGCAATTTACGCATTTAGACATATGTATTTAGTATAGCAGATGTAAAAATTTTATCAAATCGATTAGTGTTATTTGGGAAACAAAAAGTCGTTCGTCCTATTCTATTTCCAAATATTTAGAAACAAAATAGGTTGACGAACGACTTTTAAAAGAAGTTGCGATCAACCTGTCGCTTGTTGGCGAGTTGTTGCCTAGGCAACTTGGAGTGATGGAGCTTCATGCCTTACCATCATGGCGAGCCTGTTTTTCTGTCAGGTCACAGTGGTGAGTTCCCTACTTTTCGTAGGTGCCGGCGCTGATCCGCTGGACGTCGTCTTGGCTGTAGCCACGTTGACGCAGCGCTGCACACGCCTCCGCTCGATCTTCGCGGAAACGACCGCTCGCCTGGGCGTTGTCGGGTTCTTCCGCTTCGCGCATCAGATCCGCGTCCGACATACCAGCGAAGTCATCATCATTGTCGTGATAGCCCACGTGTCCTCCTTCTATTTTACACCACGCATGAATTGCGCCAGTACAAATTATCAAATTTTTCTTTAGAAGTCAATGGATTGTTGTCAATTGACTTCTTTACTCTATCGCCTATCCAAATAAGCAACAAAGTGGATCCCCTTCGTGCATGCACGATTGTAGCCAGGGGGTTGGCGTTGGATTGCATGGAAGTCGTTAGACGCCACAAAGGCTATAGCTGAAGAAGTCCTTCAGTTTTTTGGCGTCAGCGAAAATCGCAGCTTCTTGCTCACTCAGATCTTCCGGCAAGTTTTCATCGAGGTTGAGCGCCAGAATGGTCTGCATGGCCGAAGCACTCAAACAGTGATCCTTGTGCATTACCTCAAGCATCTTCTTGAACCCGGCGCGCGAGCTGATTGGGAAAGGAACCCTACCAGCACCATCCGAGGAAGATTCACACAAGTGTCCATGGTTGCGGTCGGGAAGCTCGCAGATAGAGCTCGCGTGACGAGTCAACGCATGGTACTTTGAACATGGATAGTAGAACTCTACCCAGAGATCATCGTTGATCTCATACGTGGTATTGCGCTTGGGTTTACCGTTTGGCATTTGTACGACTCCATGAAAAGAACATTCGGGTGTTAGTGCTGTCAGCAAAATACTGAAAACGCGGGTACACCACAAACAAAAACCCCGTCTCTTTCAAGACGAGGCTATTTTGATGTAGATAATTTATAAAAACATCAACGCAACCCACTCTCGAAAGAGGATGAGGTACGACGACGAGAATTTAATTGTTGAAAAATCTTTTTCATATATGTTTATAGCTTAGTACTATTTTTTTGTGATGTCAAATTTTTTTATCCCCAATTTCTTTTCTCTTGGATTGATTGGTTAATATATGCATATTTTGTATATTAAAAATTGTTTTATTTAAATATGAAGCAGACATTCATAAGGTTTATTTTTTTAAATAACTATCAAAATAAATTCTGTGACAAGTGTAGCCTTCAGGATTTTTTTGCAAATAATCTTGGTGATAATCTTCGGCTAAATAAAATTTTTCTAAAGGTTCTAATGTTGTTACCACTGGATTTTTCCAGCGCTTTGATTCGTTGACGATTTTTATAAAATTTTCCGCTTCTTTCTTCTCCTGGTCATTGTCATAAAAAATTGCTGAGCGATAAGAGGTACCGATGTCATTACCTTGTTGGTTTAGAGTAGTTGGGTTGTGAATTTGAAAGAAAAAGTCTAACAGATTTTTATAAGAAGTTTTGTTTTCGTTAAATTCAATTTCCACCGCTTCGGCATGACTCGCGTGGTTTTCATAAGTTGGATTAATTACTTTCCCACCAGTATATCCAACTCGCGTGTTTATTACTCCGGGCTGTTTTCTGATCAATTCTTCCAACCCCCAAAAGCAACCACCGGCCAGTACTATTTTTTTAGACATATATTTACTTTTTTGGAATAAATTTCATTGAAATTGAATTGACGCAATATCTTTGATTTTTATCTGTTAATTTTTCTCCAATAAACAAATGTCCTAGGTGGCCACCACATTTCGCGCAGGTTATTTCAGTACGCATGCCATCTTTATCCAGACTTTTTATTGCCGCTCCGGGCACTTCATCGTCAAAGCTCGGCCAACCACAATGAGACTCAAATTTATCTTTAGAATCATACAGCGTCGCGCCACATTGTCGGCAGACATAAACACCAGCTTCTTTATTGTTCACATATTCCCCACTAAACGGCGCTTCGGTGCCTTTATACAGAATGATTTTTTCTTCTTCTGGTGTTAAGTCGTTGTATTTTTGATTCATATGGTAATATTTTGTAAAATCGCCTGTTCTAATTTACCCGGCTCATCCGTGCCTATTCTATATATTTTATCATTTTTCAATTTTATTTCAACCGCATCAAAACCAGAAACATTGTAAATTATCATTTTTGACCAAAGCCTTCCTCTTATTCCCCATCCGTAATACCACTTATTTTTTACAGTTGTAGTGGATATTATATCACTAAGTAAAAACTTTTTCTGATAAATACCGTAACCAAATTTAATTCGTAAATATTTTTCATCAACAATAACCTGAAGTGAGCAAAAGAAAGATAAAATAAAAAGAATTAATAGCATGGTGGCAGTAACGGCCAAATTTGTACCTGAATCAACCGATGGCGGTTCGGCACGAGCCTGAATATATGCCCGTGCAAAAATTCCAAATACCATCAGCATAACAGCCAACATTAGGTAACCAATTTGTGTGTGTTTGTATTTCATAGGTTAACGATATTTAATCCGTCCTTTCTGCTATAAAAATTATGTTAAACAATGTGATATTTATTAAATAATTTTGATTTAATATTTATATTTTACAATCATTTTCAAAGCAATCGGTGAAGTATTTTTTGAATTTAAATCTTTAATATCTACAAATAAAGCACCGTTGGAATCCTGTCCATCTGGTGTTGTTTTTAAATTCTCAATAGTAATATCGACTCGATAATAAATTCCCAGATGATGAAAATCTTTTATCTCTCCATCTTCTTTTTTAAATTGACAGCGATACTCGTTGATTCCGATCAAATTCATTTTATTTATTGTAGTATTTGTTTCTTCCACAAATTCTCTTTTTAAAGCCTCCTCAACATTTTCATCAAAATTTAAACCTCCTCCAGGCAAATCATACTGTCCTGTATATGGCCCTCGGGCTTTTTTAATAACTAAAATTTTTTCATTCTGTATAAAAATACCATAGACACCTAAGTAAATTTTTTTGTCGTCATTTTTCATAGTACTATACTTTTTAAAACCTCCCATATCCTCACCATCGCCCAAGTATCCATCCCACAATACTCCAACAAATCCCTCTCAATCTGCCTTTTCTCACCCTCAGAAGTATCCCCCGAAATCATCCGCTCCCACCGTTCACTCGCCTGATCCCCTTTGGAAATATTCAAACTTTTATAGGTCAGCTCCGGCACAATCACCGGCAACACTTTTTTGATACTCGCACTTCCCTTGAAAGCCGAATCCACATAAAGATTTTCCGAAAAAATAGTTTTCAAATCAAACATCCCATCATTGATATCCTCCAAAAAATTCGCAAAATCCGGATGCAACTCCGCCAATTTTGTATTGCGATCCCGTTCATAAATACTATGCCAAGCAATCACCGTCCCGCGCGGATCAATATCCTGTTTCATCCGTTCCACGAGCGGCCGCGTCAGATCTCCCTTGGTATCGGTAATCAAAAATTCTTTATGTTCAATCCGCCCATCGGCTTGTATGATATGTAGAGAATATTGAAAAGGCGTATGTTCATAAGGTCCAAAGCCATCAAACATCGGAATGGCACAAACAAAAGCTTCATAATCAAAAAACTGCAAAGGAAAAACCAGTTTGTCCAGCGTCGCTTTTATCGCCACCTCATCAATCACCGGTTTGCCCAGCGAGCAAGCATCATATTGCGCCTGCTTGGCACCCGTGAGCACCTGCGGATTATCGATATCTTCGATCGCATATATCCCTCTATCTATCCAATCATAAAGTATTTTTTTACTCGCCCCAATCCGATTGATATCATGCACCGAATATTCCGGCACCTGAGGGTTGGAATAAACAAAAGTAGTACACTGAGCATTTCTTCCTCGGTACAAACATTCACACCCTTTCTCTTCCGGCATATCCAAATATTGTTTTATATCCTTCACCTGCCCCATCACTTTCTCTTGCGATTCCAAAACTTCATCAGTCAAATCCACTATGACAAATAATTTTTCATAATCAATTTTCCCAACTTTTTTATATTCTCGATTCAAATGAATCACTCCAGTTTTAATAATTTTCAAACCACTTTTTTCAATCACAATTTTCTGAAATGCCAGGTCGTGGACATAGTGATATGGTTCTTTTCTTTTAATATCGTTTGAAGCTTTTACCTCATACAACCCATAACCATCTTTGGCTTTATCATAAATCAAAATATCCGCGCGGATATAAAAAACATCTTGCGCAAAGGTCGCTTGAAATATCACCGTTTGTTTTTTCTCCAAGTATTGCGCGGTGTCATGAATGGCGTCCGGTCCAAAACTATCTACCAAAACACCATCCGGAAACAAATGGCGGGCTTCTTCATCGGCCATGTTCCCCTCTTCGATTATTTTCTTTTCAAAATCCGATAATTCGACACCATCAAAAAGCTCTGGTTTGTGTTTTTTGAGCCAGAGATTCTTTTTGCAGAAGGTGTAGTCGAGGTAGTCGGTTTTGGTGATGTACATATATTTTTAAATATCAAGCAATTGATCTTTATCTACTAAATATATTTTATCTTTTTTTGCTACATTTATCATATCTGCGGTAAATCCACTTTTGCTAAATAAAATATAATATTCTTTTCTGTCATCTTTATTCCATTCTACTTTCTCAGCTTTTTGTTTTAATTCTTCGTAAATGTTTGTGCCCACCGGTTTTTCAGACCATTTGCATTCTCCAAATATTATCTTTTTTTCTGAAGTACTAAATCCGATTATGTCAATCTCTCGGTTACTATCCCAATATCGTCCGACTTTTTCAAATGCAAAAAGTTTTTTTTGCCAGTTAATCAATAGTTCAGCAGCTACTCGTTCGTATACCTGTGCAACAATAGTTTTAAAACTGGAATTTGTATGGTCGTTATACTTTGTTCCACTAAACATTTTTTCCAATACATAATTATAATTATCCATTTCCAAATAACTTTTATATGGAAAAATGTACTGAAACCAAAAAACAAAAAAATTGTCAGAAATTTTATACAAACCCCGGCGAGATTTTTCTGGTTTATCTTCTGTTACTGGCACTTCTCTTTCAACCAATCGTAAATTTATCAACACCGAAAGATATTTGTTGGTACTGGCTTTGTCCAACCCAACCTCATTGACAATTTCGCTTAACTTTCTTTTTCCTAATGTGATCGCGCGTAATATTGCTAAATAATTTTTTGGCTCACGTAATTCTTCTTTCAAAGTAAATTCCACTTCGTTGTATAGAAAAGCAGTTTTATAAAAAATCTTATTTTTAATTTCCTCAGACATTTCACCACCACCTACGAATTGCTTGAGATAAGCAGGCATACCACCCGTAATAGTATAAATATTTAAAAACTCTGGAAAACTTTTATCTGGAAAAAATTTCCATGATTGGGAAAAGTTTAACGGGTCAACAAGAATTTGTCCGGTGCGGCGTCCAAATAACGGCGCACTCTGATTTAAAGTTTCTGACTCCATCATAGCAATACTTGATCCCGATAAAATCAAAAATAATTTTGTATCCTTTAGGTGTTCATCCCACCCTTTTTGAAAAAGTGAACTAGTAGATTTGTCATTTTCTACGAGATACGGATACTCGTCAATTGCAAAAACCAATGGTTCTTTTATTGTCTTGGCTTTTAAATATACAAATACTTGTAACCAATCACTAAAGCCATTCTTAACCAAAATTTCATCTTTGAAATAAGTACCGACAATTTGACCTAATTCACGCAACTGGTCAGTAGTGTTTCGTTTGTCTGCCAAGAAATATATTGCCGGCTTATCCTTAATAAATTGTTTGATAAGTTCAGTTTTACCAACACGGCGTTTTCCATAAATAATAAAAAACTGGGCAATGTTTGCTTGCCATTTTTCATTAAACATTCTTAATTCCTTTGTACGGTTTATGAAATTCATATAGTGTGTGGGATACTTGTTAATTAGTATACTCGTAAGTAGTATACCTTACGAGTATACTAATTGTCAATATGGCTTTATTAGTTTTATTTTAGCCAAAATACTCCTATCATTATCAATCATACTACAGGCATATTTTATCATTTTCATACAGAATGGTAAATAGTGGCGTTAAACAATTCTCATTAATTTTTTTCTTTATTCTTCGTTGGATGGATCTTTAAGAAAAGAATCAAACGAATTTAGGCTATCAGCAATATGTGTTATCAAGAGCATGTACATTCCTTTTTCTTTATCGTTATTTTCTATATCTTTAATTATATGATGCATTTTGTTCATGTTCTCATGGAAATTATCTTGCAAAATGTTCAAATCGTTGTCACTACGATAATAGGTTATGCAATCTCTAATTTGTTTACAGACCCCCTTAACCTCATCGGCTACAGTGGAATCTTTATAGTTTCTGTTTATTTCAAAAATGATAAATAATTGATTCCAATATACATATGCAAGGTCACCACCCTCTCGCGCCTGGATTCTATATAATTCTGCACTAAGATCTAAAAGATCTTCTACCAAAGGACTTTCACCCCATTTTTTCGTTATTGCGGAAATACTATTTTGGTAATGATCAAAAATTTTATAACTTGGCGCATTAAAACGATCAAATGTCCTGCTTCCATATTTTTCATAATCATCCAATAACTCAGAAGCGTTATTAATAATGTCAGCCGATTTTATCAAGAGAGAACCTTGAGAGAAATTTTCAATATGTTTGAGTACTTCCTCTTTTCTGGTCTCCCACGGTAATTCCTTGTTTTGTTCTGTAACACTTACCACAAGATCAACAATTTCTTCACCAAATTCTTCCACCAGCATTTCTTTAGTAATTTTATTTTCAACAACACTATCTTCGAGAGTGTCATGTAAAATCCCTGCAACAATTACCTCTTCACTTGCTCTAGCCTGAGCCAAAATAAGCCCAACACCTAGCAGATGAACAATATAAGGAATATCTTTACCTTTTCTTTTTTGTTTTTGATCTATTTCGTGAACCTGTATTGAAAAGTTTATCGCTTTTCTGATGAGTTTTGTATATATCATATGTGTATGAGTTAATGAATAACTCTCTTAGCCAACCCGTTTTGCTACCGACCAAACAAAAAAGCGGCCAAGAGATTTGATTCAGCTTTTACACTGAATGAAATCTCCCAACCGCTTAGCAGTTAGTCGTGATACTTCATTGGCTCATGGCAGATTTCCCCACTTGCCTATTCGGATGGTTCCGAAAGAAATATACGATACTTGAATTTATTACTCAAGTATAAAGTTAGCATATCACTATATTGAGTTATAGTCAAATTTTAATTATAGACTATTTAAAAAATCAATATAACGTTGTTTGCGTTTCTCGTCTAAAATTCTCAGATCCTCATTCGCAGCTAACATTTTTTTATATATGAAATTTGGAATTTCTATGCCAGGACCTTCATCCACGATGTCATGATATTTACGAACCTCTTCACTAGTTAATGATCTTACTTTTGTAAAAGTTTCTATATTATCTTTTTGTTTTGAATTAAAGCAATGACAACAATAAGAGCAATAATCAGGCATACCAAAAGAGTCTGAAAAACCAATATTATTTTTATTACATTTAGGACATTTTGTTAAAAAATACGCTAATTCCATATAATTTATCTTTAATACTTGTTCTATTTTTAAAATTTGGTGACTTGCGTTAAGTTAATATTTTATTCCATGTCCACTTATTAGATCACTCAAGTCTTCTTTTTCGACAACTTTAAAATCAACGTCAATAGCTGCAAAATGCTTCTTTCCACATTCGTTTTTATTTAATTCGTTCAATGATAGTTCTTGCTCAAGATTAGAATAGCCAAATTTACTTTCACGTACAAAATAAAGTTTATCTTTTCCGTTTTGTTGCCAAACAATCGCCCAATCAGGAATATAATCACCTAATGGTGTATCGATACGAAATCCACGAGGTAATTTAGTGTATACTTTTACATTTGGACTATGTTCTAGAGATTGAGCAAAACGTCTTTCTCCCTCGCTATCATAAAGCACTCTATCAAATACTGATTGTGTGCTAGGAAAGCTTTTGCTCGACAACGCTTCAAAAGGCTCAAATAAATTTAACTCCCAAATATCACCAGTAGGGATGTATTTTAGTCCTTCATTAATAAGTAAATTATTAAGACAATTTTTTATAATCAAAATTACGCTACGAATGTATTCTTCCGGGTTTTTAAACAAAATCTCGATATTTTCAACCTGTGATATGATATCAAAAATGGTTTTTTGAGTAACACTGGTATCATTTGAAATTCTTTTTAAAATATTTTTAACAGCAACGTTGTGTTGTATTTTGAATCCGACTGCGTTAGATTCGCGAACCATCTGTATTTTATTTTTGTTATCAAAATATATTTGACCCCGCTCAATCGTTACCATAGGATTACGAACGTCAAGCTCGTTAATTTTTTCAATGGATTCTTTAAGTAGTTTATCCGTCAAAACTTCCAGATTGAACTTTGTCTTTTTACAAATACGTTTCCACAATTCCTTAAATTCTTCGGAATTATATTGTTTAGTAGTTTTAACTAAAATTCTCTTTTCTTTTGCATCCGTCGTATCAACTGTTTCGTTATACCCAGCATCAATAAATTCTGCCTGTAGTCTACTTACATAGCCCTGATAACTTTCATTAGCAATTACAGTCAATATGTTGACTCGTTCATCAAAAACACGATCACCGTTAACATCAACTGCCAAACGTAATCCACGACCAATTTCTTGTCGTTTCTTCATTAACGAATGCGTTTCACGTAGAGTGCAAATTTGAAAAATATTTGGATTATCCCAGCCTTCCTTAAGCGCAGAGTGAGAAAAAATAAAAGATACAGGTTCGCTAAACGAAAGCAAACGTTCCTTTTCCTTCATAATTAGATCATACGCTTCTTTGTCCAATTTTGAATCGCCTTTGGTATCTTGAAATATTACCTGTCCTTTTTCTTTTTTGTTAGCAAAATAACCTTTGTGTACGGAATTAACGTCAACATTTTTAAATTTTGAATAATTTTTCTTTAATTTTTCAAACTCCTCCAAAAAAATTGTACGAATTAAACCGTCGCTGGCAACATAATTGTGAACCTTATCAATAAAAAATAGAGACAAAACTTTTATGGTTTCTCCTAATTCTTCTTGTTTGTCAAAATGCGACTTTATTGTTTCGTGAATTTGAGTGCGGAAAATAACTTCTTTATTTTCACTCTCGGCCTCTAATTTGTAAAAATTACCATCAGAAAGTTCGATACGATTGTGTATTGCATTTACATCCTGTACTTCTAGATTAGCGTATTTTGAGTTTTTGCTTTTTCGTTCTAGATCATCACCGGCTTTAATAATGACTTCTTTCAACTCAAATCCATCGGCGGCATTCTTTGTCTCCATTAATACTTTTGCTTTTGGATATTCCCCTTTTTTGGTTTCAATGTTTAAAACTTTAAATTGAAATGCACCAACATCGCTCTCTTGTACACCAAATACCGAAATCTTTTTTACTAATCCTTTTTTATATGCGTCTACTGGTGTCAGACGATATACTAAATTATGAATTTCTTTATGAGTGGCACTGTAACGAAGTTTAAACATTGGTTTTAAATCGGCTATGGCTTCTTTGGATAAATCCGATTCCATGTTCTGAGGTTCGTCCATTATTACTACTGGTCGTGTTGAGGCTATGAGATCGATTGGTTTTTCACCATGAAAACGATCAGGTGTTTGACGCATAACTAAACGCTCGTTTCCAGCAAAAGATTGTACGGTCATGATCATTATTTGAATATCTAATGATTGCACAAATTCGCGTACCTGCGAAAGTTTACCAGAATCATAAGCAAACGATCCAAAACCGATATTATATAATTCGCGAAAATGTGTTTTTGTTTGTTCGATTGTTTTTAACACACCTTCGCGTATCGCTACGCTTGGGACAAGAATTATGAATTTTTGTAAACCGTATTTTTGATTCAATTCAAAAATAGTTCTTAAATACACATATGTCTTCCCAGTACCAGTTTCCATCTCTATAGAGAAATCATTTAAATTATCATTCCTTTGTAAACTGGAATCCAGCCCAATCCCATTTGCCTTTTGTATTGCAAGTACATTTTTTATTATTTTGTCACCGTCTATTTCCAAATCATTAGCAATCACAGCACCGGCAGAATTGCGTAAAACAAAACCTTTCTCCACGTGTACGATATTTTTTCCAGTATCAAAAATATTTACAATCGCGTCGATTGCTTCTTTTTGATAGTCGAGGTTTTTGGAGAATTTAAATTTCATTTTTTTATTAAACTAATTGTGAGTTTAGTATTTATTTTTTCTTCATTAGTTCCAAAAGCTGTTTTTGTTGGCCAATAATTAACGTTTGATTATTTTTATTATCTTGCATTAATGAATTATTTTCACTACGTATCTGTTCCAAAACGCTATTCTTTTCAGCATAGTCTTTAAAAGCAGCATTATTAAAGTGCATTTGATCTAAAAAAATTCCGATTACGGCTATAATAACAGCCATTCCTGAGACAATAACCGAAGCGACTATAGCATAAATTAGGCCTCCCAATTGGTCTACTTTTGTTTCCACCCCTCGAATATCCCCTAAAGAGCCTTTTGGAATTTGGACAACTTCCTCTTCTTTAACCTTTGGTATTTTTATTTCTACACCAGCCATATTCTAAAAAATACCAATAATTATTGAAACTCCATTTTGTTCTTCCACTTCAAAATCGCGACCAATATATTGAGAAAAATCAATGCCTGCGAAAGAAACGCCGCGCCCAAAAAGGACGCCAGGGCCGAATTGTGCACCACCGATCCTCACTGGTTTGAGAGGCTCTATACTTCCGTCTGCATTAACTCTAAATATTGAATAGAAGTTTACTCTAATTGGAGGCATAATAATTTAAATAACTTTTAAATTAAAATTTCTCATTAAATTTACTTTTGTGGTATCATCCAACGCTAAATCTAGACAGACAAAAACATCATTTTCTTTTAGACCTAATAAACCAACTTGTTCTTGGGTTAATTTTTTAGCAAACGATACAATCATTTTTATTTCACCTTTCGTAACTTGCCATACTTTAATTCCAGTTTTTTCTGGAATGCTAATATTAACAACTTGAGCATTTAAATCAAAACCTTCTTTTTCTAATAGTTCGTATACTACAAATTTTTCATCATATCCATCCACCAATGGTTTTTCCAAAAATAGATTCATTTGTTCTTTTAATTTTTGCGTGTCGTCTTTGTCTGTAATTACATTCCACTGGCGGTAATTGGATTTTGATAATTTAAATGCTTTGAAACCAATGTCACCTTTGTCGATTTTTTTACCAGCTAGACGAATGCGTTCCCGTGAAATTTCAGTAATTGTATTGAATCCAGCTTTTTTTGCTTCTGATTTTTCATCAATCTTTTCCGGAATTTGTACACAAATCCATTTTCTATTTCCATTATCCTCGGCATTTAAATCCATGATGGCATGAGCGGTAGTGCTTGATCCAGCGAAAAAGTCTAAAATAATATCAGAGTCAACTGTTGCAATTTTTAACATTTCCTTTATATACGGAATAGGTTTTGCTGTATCAAAAATTATGTCTCCAAACATCGATTTAATTTCATCAGATGCGTTAGCTGCATTTGATGTATTATCCCAAATAGTTTCTGGAATTTTACCTTTATTTTCATTTATAAAAAGTTTTCTGTACAAATTATCTCCGCGAACAAGTAGTTTGTCTTCTAAATCTAACTTTGTTAAGTTAGATTTACTAAACAACCATTCCCTTTTTGTAAAGTATTGTCCATTTTTATTTGTAAAATCGTATTCTACCCCTCCCTGTGTTCCTCTTGCCCACACTGCCAACATACGATAAATGCCCCTCGGATCATTGTCAGGATTTTTATAAGCGTCTTTTGTTTCTTCATCAAGCTCTAGATAATTTGTATTAAAACTTAAAATATTTTTTGCATACACTAATAAAAATTCGTGTGACTTGCTAAACCACCGGGCAGAATTATCTCGCCCCCTTTTTCTTTTCCAAACAACACATGCTACAAAATTCTCCTCACCAAAAATTTCATCCATTATTAACCTTAAATTCGTCACTTCATTATCATCGATAGATACGAAAATAACCCCATCATCACGGATCAAATTACGCGCCAAAAAAAGACGTGGATACATCATGGTAAGCCAATCGCTGTGATATCGACCGTTGGATTCCATGTTACTCGTGAGTTTTATACCATCTTTACTTTGGCCAGATCGTTCATAATAATCAGAAGCATCTTCTGTAAAATTATCCTTATATATGAAATCCTTTCCGGTGTTATAGGGCGGATCGATGTATATCATTTTTACTTTTTCGCGATAATGTTTCTGAAGTAATTTTAAAACTTCAAGATTATCACCCTCAATAAAAATATTTTCGGTGCTATTCCAATCTTTACTTTCTTTCTCTTGTGGATTTAGCGTGCCTGTCGATGGAATTCGTATCGCTTTGAACGCATCACTTTTACCAGCCCATGATAAGTCATATTTTTCTGGGCTTGAATCTATTTCTTCACCCAATGTAATTTTTAATTTATCCCAATCGAGTCTATCCTCGGCAAATGCCTCAGGAAAGATTTGTTTTAATTCAGATTTCTTTTTGGACAAAACATCCTCAGACAATGAAGATACTTTTTGTACTTTTGTAGGCATATTTTTAAGTTATTATGCTATAGTTTAACACCTAATGAAAACTCTGTCAAAACAAAATAATCGCTAAAATTAGCGATTATTTATAAGACATATCTCCCCTGTGTCCTACTTCTGAGATATAGATATTTTTTGTAGATTTATCGACTCTATAGATTATTCGATAAGGCCAAACTCGTATTTTTCTATAATCTGCTAACTTGCCAGACATTTTTTCACCCATAAATGGGTCTGAAGATAGGTTGTCTATGCTTTTTTGTATTCTCTCGACCCAAGGTGCAGGTATTCTCAGTAAATCTTTTTGGACAGATTTCGGGATCCAAACCGTAAAAACAGGTGGCATATTATTTTTTCTTTACAGTGTACTTCTTTTTGCTTTTATCGGCTACAGCGAAAGCCCTATTAACATTTAACTCTTTTTTCATCTCCTCCCAAGAAATATACTCACCTTTTTCGTATTCCTCTTCCGCTTTTTTTATTTTAGCCATGGCTTTGGGATCACTAATAATTTCCATTGTTTCGATGATGGAATCAAATTCTTCAAAAGACATAAGAACCGCTGCAGGTCGGCCATTTTCGGTAAATGTATAATAATTGCCAGGCTTTTGAACATCGTTGACGATGTCAAAAATATTTTTTCTGGCTTCGGTAATCGAAAGTGTATTTTTTGATTTCATATTAAAATATTTATATATGTACATAATAACGTACATATATGATTTTGTCAAATTTTTATTCACAACCGCCTAGTTCACGAATGCTCGTCCATTTTTCTTTTCCTACCACCACATGATCTAGTAATTCTATGCCGAGTATTTTACCTGCTTCGACCAATCGCTTGGTGATAGCCAAATCCTCTTCAGACGGTTCTGGATCCCCTGACGGATGATTATGTGCTACAATGATTTGTGCAGCACTGTGGGCAATTGCTGGTTCAAATACTTCGCGCGGATGCACTAGATTGGCATTGAGAGTTCCAACAGATATCACATCACGTTTAATTTCCTGGTTTCGAGTATCCAAATAAAAAACCACAAAATGTTCTTTTTTGTGATCCCGAAGATCTTTGAGATTTTCCCATACCGATTGTGGTGAAAGTAAAAGGTCATGTTTTTTATCTTTCAAAAAACGTCGACCTAATTCAAAACTAGCTACTAGCAAACATGCTTTTGCTGGTCCAAGGCCAAACGTATTTTTGAGATCTTCGTACGAAGCCTCAGACAGTTTTCCAGAGTTAAATTTCTTTAATATTTTATTAGATAGTTCTACTACGTTTGTTCCTTTTACGCCTGAGCCGAGCAAAATTGCGAGCAACTCAGTATTGGACAATTTATTTGGTCCATATTTGGATAGTTTTTCTCTAGGCCTATCCACGGCCGGCACCTCCTTGAGTTTCATAAATAAATTATTTAAAAATATTTATTCTTCAATAAAATAATCAGAATCAATTTTTTTAATATCGTAACTTATTTCTTTTGATACACCAACATTATATTCTATCATTAGTTGGGTCAGCATTTCACCGTCAATTAATATCACTTTGTGTGTTATTGTTTTTACAAATTCAATAGCGTCTTTTGTAAACCATGATGTTGTAATAAATACGCCTTTATTTGCGTTTTGTCCAACTAGACTGCCTACAAAATTTCTTATTTCTCCGGATCCAACAACATTTTCCCATCGTTTTGCTTGTAAATATATTACATCAAGACCTAATTTGTCTTCTTTTATAATTCCGTCAATTCCGCCATCGCCACTTTGGCCAACTGCTTTTCCCGCGTCTTTTCTAGAACCGCCATATCCCATAGCAAGTAATAATTCAACAACTAAATTTTCAAAAAATCTAGGAGTGCTTTGTTTGACTAATCCTAGCAACGCACTTGAGAGATCCTCCTTGATTTTTTGATATCCATACTCGACTAATTCTTGAGGTGTTTGGGATTCGATCTCTTTGTTTTCAACAACGATCTCCTCTTTTTCTTTTGACTTTTCTTTTAGCTCTTTTTTGAATTCAATAAATTTTGGAAGTTTTTCTAAAAACTTTACATCAATAAAGGGTGGTTTTTTTGACAAAATTTCAGAACCACTTTTAGATATTTTAATGAACCCTCTTTGTGGGTCTTCTATTAGTCCAGCTTTTAATAAATACAAACGTGCAAATCTAGTTTTATTTTGAAAAATGTACGCACTGCCTGATGGATATTGTAATTTCTTTTCTTCTTCTGACAGGTTGAAATGTTTAGACAGCGATTCAGTTACGTCGTTCATTTTGTGGTTGGTACCATCGGAAATTAATTCTAATAATGGTAGCATGATAGTTTGAAAGTTTTGTGGTAAAGACATATTTAGTATATATATGAGATATTAATCTATTCTATGAAATATATTTTATTCCTTTTTGTTGATAATAGCAAACCCTATAACTAAAAACACATCAAGTATTTTCTTGATGTGTTTTTGTGGACGGTAATGTATTTTTGACTACCATCTCAACTAAAGAAAGTATTCATTTGCTAAAGTTAATCAAGTACATTCTACTTATACATTTTTTCCATTAACCGTTATTTTTTTCTTGACTTTGCTCTTTGACTTAAAGTGCTTGCTGCCACCGATTTTTCTTTTTTCCTTGAAAGATCGTGTTTCAGCAATTTCGAAGCCAAACTAGCCACTTTTTTGCTTGTTCTACGGTTTGCCATATTTTTTATTATATATTTCTGTCCATCAACACGACCAAATTGTTGACTCTTCTGCATATAATCTTATCATATAGAATATGCTTTGCCTAACCATGTTAAATAAGGGTAAAATGATGTTTTTAAAAACTTGTCCACAATTCATCCTCTAAAAATATACAAAAAAACAATGGCTCATCACCATTGTTTTCGCTATTATTCTTGATTTTTCGGCAACTTCCTATACTTATTCCCCAATCTAATTCTATTACTCTCCCGATCAATGATCGCCTGCATCCGTGCGTAATCCACGTCTTCCCTATTCTTGATCTCACTCATCTGTGCGACCGCTTTTTCGCGAGCCAGCTGGGCGCGATCGATATCGATCTGATCGACGTGTTCGACGTTGTCTGCCAAGATTACCAATTGATTATTTTCTTTCATTTCCAAAAATCCACCCGCGACGGCAAAGTTGTGTGTTTCTTCGCCTTGCTTGAAAATAAGTTCTCCCGGATTGAGAATGGTGACCAACGGAGTGTGATTTGGTAAAATTGTAATTTCGCCCGTAGTGGTCGGAGCGGTGACTTGTTCGATCTGGTCATTTTCGTAGATGACTTTTTCGGGTGTTACAATTTTGAAGTTGATTTTTGACATAATTATTTTACATCATCGATGCTTCCTTTCATATAGAAAGCTTGTTCATTTTTTGTATCATGTTTTCCATCCAAAATTTCACGGAAACCGCGAACAGTATCAGCCAATTTCACATATTTTCCTTCCGCACCGGTAAATGTTTCTGCTACGAAGAAAGGTTGAGACAAGAATTTCTGAACTTTACGAGCGCGAGTAACGAGCAATTTATCTTCATCGGATAATTCTTCCATACCCAAGATGGCGATAATATCTTGCAAATCTTTATAGCGCTGTAAAATTTTCTGAACATCCAAAGCAGTACGATAATGTTCTTCACCCACTACATTTGGATCCAAAATTGTGGAAGAAGAATCGAGTGGATCAACAGCTGGGTAAATACCAAGCTCAGACAAAGAGCGGTTCAAAGCTACAGTGGAATCCAAGTGAGCAAAAGTAGTAGCAGGAGCTGGATCGGTAAAATCATCAGCTGGCACGTATACGGCTTGCACGGAAGTGATCGAACCTTTTTCAGTGGAAGTAATGCGTTCTTGCAACGCACCCATCTCAGAAGCCAAAGTTGGCTGGTAACCTACGGCCGATGGCATACGTCCAAGCAAGGCAGAAAGTTCAGAACCGGCTTGAGTGAAACGGAAAATATTATCGACAAACAAAAGTAAATCTTTGCCTTCTTCATCACGGAAATATTCCGCCATAGTCAGAGCAGTCAAAGCCACGCGAGCACGAGCACCTGGTGGTTCATTCATCTGTCCAAACACGAGAGCGGTCTTGGCCAATACGCCAGACTCTTCCATTTCGCGATATAGGTCATTTCCTTCACGAGTACGTTCCCCTACACCAGCAAACATAGAATAACCACCGTGTTCTTGGGCGATGTTGCGGATTAATTCTTGGATAATAACAGTTTTTCCTACACCAGCGCCACCAAACAAACCAATCTTTCCACCTTTTAAGAAAGGACAGATCAAATCGATAACTTTGATACCAGTTTCCAGAATTTCAGTACTAGTAGACTGTTCTTTGAAAGTTGGAGCTTTGCGGTGAATAGGAAGTTTTTTTGTTGTTTTACTTGGGCCTTTACCATCAATTGTTTCGCCTACTACATTAAACATACGTCCAAGAGTTGCAGGACCTACTGGCACGGAAATAGCAATACCAGTATCGAGCACATCCATACCGCGTTCTAGGCCATCAGTAGTACTCATGGCGATTGTACGGACGATATTTGCGCCACGATGTTGTTGAACTTCTAATACCAATTTTTCACCGTCTTGTTTGGTGACTTCCAAAGCGTTAAAAATTTCTGGTAATTTGTCATCGAATTTGACATCGATTACCACGCCGATAATTTGTGATATTTTTCCTTTGTTCATATTTTCAGAATTATTTTCAAAATTTTATTTTAATTAATTCAACGCCGCGGCCCCACCGGCAATTTCCGCAATTTCTTGGGTAATGGCCGCTTGACGAGCTTTGTTGAAATTTAAATTTAATTCATCAATCATCTCTACTGCGGCGTCCGATGCGCTACGCATGGCCAACATTCGGGAGCTGTGTTCGGAAGCGGCGGATTCTAGAGCGGCTTGTAAAATTTGTGATTCTACCAACCTTGGGAGGATCATTTCCAGAACTGTGTCTTTGTTTGGTTCAAATAAATAGTCACCAATTTTTTCCGCAACTATTTTTGTTTTTTCTTTTTGTAAATCTTCTTCACCGATTTCTTCAATCATTTTTTCTAAATCATGTTCAGAAATTGGAAGTACTTGTCTTAGTTTTGGTGTCTGAGTCAGAGCCGATTTGAAATCCGTATAAGCGACCACAACTTTGTCGTAAGATTTTTTGGAATATTCTTCAATCACCATTTTGCTGATTGGCAAAATGTCACTAAGCCCTGGAGTATCGGACATGCTGGTGAATGAGGCGATCAAATTGTAGCCCATTTTTTTGGCAAAATCTGCCCCTTTTCTTCCAAGTCCTAAAACATCTACTTGGATCGGTCCTTCGGTCACCAAATCTTTACCTTCGATTCTTTGGCGACTGAGATTTTTTGGGTTATTCATCTGTACAGCAGTTTTTTTGATAATGTTGGAATTGAAACTACCACACAATCCACGATTGGAGGTAATTAAAATCAATAAAACTTTCTTTACTCTTCTCATTTTTAAAAGTGGTATTTCAGATTTTTGAGTTTTGGAAAGATCAACCAAAATATCCCAAGCCAATTTGGCATAGACGCGAGTTCTCAAAGCAGTATCGACCGCTTTGCGCATTTTGGAAGCAGACACCAATTCCATCGCTTTCGTGATTTTTTTGGTACTGCTTACCGATTTGATTCGGCGTTTAATTGCTTTGGTATTGACTCCCATAATTATTGTTTGTTGAATTCGGTGACAGCTTCTTTCAATTCTTTTTCAATAATTTCATCCCAAGTACCTTGAGTGATTTTTTCAAGCAAAGCAGATTTGGATTTGTTCATAAATTCGTGAAATTTTGCTTCGTATCCTACCATTTCTTTTGGAGCGATATGATTGGCAAAACCATTTTGCACGGCGTAAATAATTGCAACCTGATTAGCTACTGGTACTGGTCTAAATTGAGGTTGTTTCAAAATTTCTACCAAGCGTTGACCAAGTTCGATTTGTTTTTTTGTTTCTGGATCAAGGTCAGAAGAAAATTGAGCAAAAGCTTCCATTTCACGGAATTGTGCCATTGCTAATTTCAATTTACCAGCCACTTTTTTCATAGGTTTGGTCTGAGCGGCGCCACCGACACGAGATACGGAAATACCTACGTTCAAAGCTGGGCGAATACCGCGGAAGAACAAATCTGTTTCCAAGAAAATTTGACCATCAGTAATGGAAATAACATTGGTAGGAATATAGGCGGTAACATCCGATGCCTGAGTTTCGATAATTGGCAAAGCAGTTATAGAACCACCACCGGCTTCTTTACTGCGGCGGCAAGCGCGTTCGAGCAAACGTGAGTGGAGATAGAAAACGTCACCAGGATAAGCCTCACGACCTGGTGGACGACGTAATAGTAAGGAAATTTCGCGGTAAGCCCAAGCCTGTTTGGAAAGATCATCGTAAACAACCAAAACATCTTTTCCTTGATCCATGAAATATTCGGCCATGGAAACGCCAGAATATGGAGCAATGTATGAAAGTGAAGCAGGAGCAGAAGCGCCAGCAACCACCACGATAGTATAATCCATCGCGCCAGCTTCTTTTAGTTTGGCAACGATACGAGCAACTTTGGATTCTTTTTGACCGATGGCCACGTATACGCAGATCATGTCTTGGCCTTTTTGGTTAATGATAGCATCAATTGCAATAGCAGTTTTTCCAGTTTGGCGATCGCCGATAATCAGTTCACGTTGACCGCGACCAACTGGGATCATGGCGTCGATCGCTTTGATACCAGTTTGTAATGGTTGAGATACAGGCTGACGACTCATTACACCTGGAGCGATTTTTTCAATAGGATAAAATTGTTTGGCTTTTACTTCGGCACCACCATCGATAAATTGACCAAGTGGATTTACTACGCGACCGATAAGTTGTTCACCAACTGGTACCGACAAAATACGACCAGTGCGTTTCACAGTGTCGCCTTCTTTAATATGTTTAAATTCTCCAAGTAATACCGCACCAACAGATTCCTCTTCCAAATTCAAAGCCACACCAAAGGTGCCGCCAGGGAATTCCAACATTTCGTTGGCCTGACATTTACTCAAACCAGAAAGTCTGGCGATACCGTCGCCTACTTCCATTACTAGACCAACTTCTTCAACTTCTACAGTTTTTTCAAAAGCAGAAATATTTTTTTTCAGTTCTTCGACAATAGAGTTTGTGGACATATTCGTTAATTAGATTATTGATTCTTTTAATTTTAGTAATTGGGTTTTGAGGCTGGCGTCTAGGATTCTGTCTTCTGTTTTTATTTTGATACCGCCTAGAATGTTTGGATCTACTTTTATCGTGGCTTCAACTTTATCTCCGAAACTACTTTTTATTTTTTTGATAGTTTTTTCATCTAGATTGCCAGTGGTGGTAATTTCAATCTCTGTTATCCCCTCTTCTTTTTTGGAATAATGGATAAATTCGTTGATAATTGCATCAGATTGTTTTAATTTGTGATCATGCGCCAATAATAAAACAAATTCTTTTATAGCTTCGTCCAAAAATTTTCCAGATAAACCGTTGGTAATCTGGTGGAGAGCGACAGCATATTGTTTAGGCGTATTCTTTGCCATATTATAATTTCAATTCCGTAAGAATTTATTTTAATTTTTGTAAAATATCTTCGATAAACTTCTTGTCTTTACTAGAATCAAATTTCTCACCGATCACTTTTTCTAAAGCCAGAACGATAAAGTTCGCAGTTTCATTTTTAAGTTCAGTCTGCATGTTTTCTTTTTCATTTTTTATACTCTTGCGAGCTTGCAATACCAATTGTTCTATTTCTTTACGAGCCAAAACTTTGGCTTCTTCGGTGGCAACGGCAGCAGCTAAAGTTGTTTTTTCCATTATTTTATTGGCATCAACTTTGGCTTGATCAATTTTAGTTTGGTATTCTTTTTCACTTTTGTTGAGATTTTCTTGAATTTTTTTAGCGTTATCTATGCTGTCATCAATCATTTTTTGACGTTCAGCCATTTTTTTAGTCAATGGTTTCAAAATCAAAAACCACAAAATAATAGCAACTATAGTAAAGTTAATTAATTGTGCCACAAACAATGTGCTGTTGATACCCAAATCAGCCAATGGACCAGTACTGGCGGTTCCGGTTGATTCAGTAGTTTCTTCAGCGGCTGTTTCGCTAGCCAAAGCAATGTCAATAAAATTCATAATAATCATTTTAGAAAATATTCAAAGCTGTCCGACCAACATTGATCGGACAAATTGAACTATTTCAAAGTAAATACTACTACCAAAGAGTAGATAGCGATAGCTTCAGCAAACGCTGCACCAAGTAACATTGGTACGAATGATTTTCCAGCTGATTCTGGGTTGCGGCCGATGGCTTCCATGGCTTTTGATACGATCATACCGATGGCTAAGGCTGGGCCGATACCTCCGATAGCCATGGTCAAACCTTTTGCCAAGGCTAGTACTGATATGTGTTCCATATGTGTTTTCTTTATGATATTTTAGATGACGTAGGACTCTTCTTGGGAGAATATCCTCTACGTATTTTAAATATCTGAATAAATAAATTAATAATTTTTTAGTGTTCAGCGTGCGGTTTGGTAGTTAAAACGGTCATATATACCAAAGTCAACATTGTAAATACACTTGCCTGTATTAAACCAACCAGTATTTCGAGCATCATAAATGGTGCCGGAACAAATACGCTTACTAATCCGCTAATTACTGAAATCAAAACTTCGCCGGCAAAGATATTGCCAAACAAACGTAAAGACAGAGAAAGCACTTTGGCTATTTCGCTCATTATTTCAATCAAACCAACACCAAGTTCAATGACTGCGGTAAAAATAGCTACTGGCCCTTTTCTAATACTTTTAAAAAATGTGCCAATTTGAATAAATTTATTTAAATGTGTAAAAACACCGACGGTAATAAATCCAAATAAGTGCGAAGAAATTACCGTCACCAAAGCCATAGCAACAGTGAGATTGAGATCGGAGTTGGCTGGACGTAAAAGCATTGCATGTCTAAAAGTGATACTTCCAGTACCAGGCAATAGTCCCAACCAGTTGGAGAGTAAAATAAAAAAGAAGACCGAACCGACGATAGGCATAAAGCGCATAGTCTTTTTTCGATCTCCGGTTACCTGGTCGAAATATCCCATCAAAAGTTCAAGGATATATTCGAAGAAGTTTTGAAATTTACCTGGGCGAAATGATAAGTTAATTTTTATTATAATACCAACTACTAGAAAAATTATCATTGCCAACCAAACATTGATCATCGTGTTGGTGATTGGTAGTTGTCCGATGTGGAAAAGTGTTTCTGGTGCTAATGTTGGAATGTGAATTGTTGACATAATTATTTCTTATCTAGATCCTGAAATTGCTGGCCGTATTTTTTTGCTTTTTTGTAGATTAGCAGTCCAGTTAAAATTGCTGCCAGTATCATACCAATGATCAAAAAAAGTGGCCTAGTTCCGTAAAATGAATCCATTTTTTGACCAATCAAAGCTGATACGACCACTGGAATGGCGATGGTAGCACCAAAGTAACCGGCTATTTTTATAGCAAAAACGTAATATTTACGTTCGATGTTAATTGGTTTTTTTGAGCTAGTATCAGCCATAATATGTAAACGTCACCATTTTACTAAAAAACACGCTTTTGGTCAAGTCTTTTCAAAATTTTCGGTGGATAATTAACGGTTAAAGCCAAATAACTTAGTCGCATTTTCAGTGGTTAATTTATCAATTTCTTCTAAACCTAGATTCTTTAATTCAGCAATTTTCTTTGCTACTTCTATTACCATCCAAGGTTCACAACGCTGACCACGATAGGCCTGTGGAGCCAAATAAGGCGAATCTGTCTCGATAACCATGCGATCTAACGGGACGTTTTTTACCACTTCCAATAAGTCTAATTGTGGCTGTGGATTGGTTTTTTTAGGAGCAAAGGTAACTACGCCAGTAAATCCAAGGTGAAGACCTAAAGTTAGATATTGTTGGCCATAGTTCCAATCGCCAGTGTAACAATGTATTACTCCTTTGATTGGACTAGGGAGAGTTTTGAGCAGATCGATCATTTCTTGATGAGCTTCACGGACATGAATAACTAGTGGCAAATTCATTTCTTGAGCTAATTTATATTGTAATAAAAAAGTCTCAATCTGTTTTTTTAATACTTCTTCCTTTGAATATCCTTCTGGTAGATGAAAAAGTTCTAGACCACATTCACCTATCGCTATAACCTTTTTATTTTGTGCCAATGTTTTGTAATATTCATAATCAAAAATTTCTTGACGAGAATTGAATCCAGATTCAGCTTCGTCTACAAAGGTTGGGAATAAATGTACTGGATGTACGCCGATAGTGGCGAAAGTAAAATCATATTTTTGAGCATATTCTACCGCTCTGGCGGAAGTGGTTTGTTGTGATCCAACAATATTTAAAATCACACCAGCTTCTTGGCATTTTTTTAATACTGCTTCGGCGTCGTCTTTATAGGCGTTGAATTGTATGTGACAGTGAGTGTCAATCATAGGATTAAGATATTATTTTTGTAAGCTTTTTTTCAACATTCGACTCTTTCAACATAATATTTTTTTTGGTGAAGCGTATATAGCGACCAAAACCGTCTTTCATTATAAGAATTGGATAAGAAGCCAAAAATTTATCATAAGAAACTGTCAATTTATCATAAGAAATTGTCACTAAATTAGTGTTGGAATTATAGCCGTTATTAATTTTGAACAGTTCACTTATTTCAGATCCGTCAGTAGTATCTTTTGGTTTATATACTTCTTGTCCATTGTCAGTCATGCCAATTTTTTCCAAATTGGCCGCTGTATAATGATCACTTTCACGTACCACATCAGTGCCGGTGAGATTACCACATTTGGAAAAATTAGTATGATAATATTCATTAGTAGCAATCTTTATTTTGGCAATAATAAATTGTTTAGGTAGACGCGTATTGTATTTAAGAGGATTAATACCGATAATGTTCTCAGTAAAAGTTACCAAATAATCGCCATAATCATAGATATTTTGATTTTTGTAAGTTGCTACTTTAATTGGAGTTAACAATCCCAAACCTAAAATAAATTCATTGACTTTACCTTTTTCTACAAAATAAATTTTTTGTTTTTCTGGTACGTCGATTATTTTTTCGAAAGTGGAAATCGGTAAAGTATTTTTTTGATCAACCAAAAATTTGTTTTTATTTAGACCATCCAAGGCGGTTAATAATTCACTTTCTTTATTTAATAAATAAATTTCACCATCGAATTTAATAAATTTGTATTCTCTTAAATAATTACCATAGGTCGTTGGGTGAATAGCTACAACTAGCACTTCTCCTATTTTGTTTTTAAAATTAAAACTTGCGACACTGTAATATATTTGATCAGCATCTCTGTATTTTATGCAACCTGGAAAAATGTCGCTGTTGTCTTCGATATCTTTTTGAGCACAGCCACTGGTTTGTATGGTGAAGACTCCTAAATTGGTAGTAGAAACCGGTTGGTGCCATTTAAAATTATCAGCAAAAATATTTTTCGGTAAATCTGTATATTTAATCGCTGAAATAGAAACATCCTCGCCTGGTCTTAAGTTATATTGTTTGACAATTTCTGCTCCAGTCTGAGCTTTGGCCTGTGCCTGTGCGCGCATCTGTTCGTCTTGCGTTTGTTGTGGTTGGTTTTTATTTTTTGTTTTTTGTTCTTCTCTTTGTCTATTGTTTATTTGTACAGCAAGAATGACGCCGATTATAAAACAAATACAAACCAATATTAGGACAATTAATCGTATAATTTTTTTTCTGTTCATATTAAAAATTTATTTTTACAGTGAAATTGTTAAATTTATTTTCACCGAGACGACTTTTTTTTGCCCAAGCATCAAAAATTTTTGTTTCTTTATTTTTCTCCATCTGTTTTATTTGGCTCAGGTTGCTTTCTAAAGGAAAAATAGAAATGGAAACAGTTTTTTGATTATCTTTTTCTTCAAAAAATAATCCTACACCTAGTTCTTGTTGAGTTGCTACAGAAAAGTATTGATCAAAAACAAAATTACCGAGTGAATAGAAAATTGGGTGATTGTTATAAATTTCCATTTCTTCTACTACATGCGGATGATGACCAATAATTAGATCAACACCTGAATCGATTAGTGCATGTGCTAGTTGGCGTTGACGAGGGTTGGAAATTTCTTTATATTCGTCTCCCCAGTGGATATTGGTCATGATTATTTCCGCACCTTGGTCTTTGGCTTTGTCAATTAAATTTTTGACTTCAGAAACTTTTACTTTGTTGATAGTGTCATCTAGCCCGATCAATCCAAATTTAAAATTACCTATTTGTTTTATTAGTAAATTATTGTCGTTAATTTTATATTGTTGGCCATAAAAATCTATTCCAGCTTTTTTGAGGTTTGCTTTAGATTCTTCAAAACCTGCACTGCCCATATCTAGGCTGTGATTATTGGCCAAAGTAAATAAACCAAAATTATATTTTTTTAAAGTTGTAATTAGTGATGGGTCAAATTGAAAAGCAATTGATTTCGAAGTTGGACGACGTTTGTTGGCAAACGGTCCTTCAAGATTTGCAGCCACAACATCATAGCCATCAAAAAAATTATTGGCTGCCAAAAGTTTAAATGGGTAATCTGAGCCAAATTTATTTAATTGTTTTTTTACATTACGATCAAGCATCAAATCACCAAAATTTAGTATAGAGGCTGTTTTTAGTGTTTCATTATTTGTGGTGGTCGCTATAGTTGTTGTCGCTGTGGGAATACTCTCAATAGTATTTTGTTGTACTTGTGTATTTTCTGTCTGAAAAACAGTACTAGTATTAACAGCAGAGATCGAAGCAAGATTGGTTTTGGCACTAATTTTTTTCTGTCCAAACATCAATCCAGTTACAATGATTGAAACTAATAAAAATAAAGATAATATGAATAATGGTATTTTTTTCATTTTATTTAAAACCAGGAATTACACCTTCGATTGTTTTAACCGCATCTGGAAGTAGTGGCCAAAGTATTGAGGCCATTTTTACTAAATATGGAATTACTTTTGAAGAATTTGTCCAGCCCATAAATTGTTCACCAATTGGAAATTTACCAATAAAATAAAAGATAATTCCAATTCCCAAAGCTCCCTGCAATAATCCAAAAACCATTCCAAGCAATCTATCGAGTGAATTGATAAATGGCAGATGTGTAAAAAAACTTAAAAATTTATCTAATATCCAAAAGACCAAACCAACTAAACGATTGATTACAAAAAAAACAATAATAAAAATAACTACTTTTGAAAAATTTGCCCCCCAACCGGTTGTGTTTATTAACCAATTGGCTATCGGTTCATAATAATTTCCTGCCAAATAAACTCCCACCACACTCCCAACCAACGATCCGATAGTGTGTACAAGACCAAACCACAATCCAAATAATCCAAAACCACCTATGATTATTATTAAGGCGAGATCAAAATATGAAATTGGCATACAAATTATTTAAAATTAAAGACGAGGAAATAAAATGTCCCCTTTTTTTATTTTATTACCAACGGTTAATTCACTCCATTGTTGTAGTTCAGAAATTGGTTTGGAAAACTCAGCGGCTGGGTCTAAACCTAGTTGGGAGATGATTTTTTCTGAAGTTTCTGGCATTATTGGATAAATCATAATCGCAATATGTCGTAATGATTCACAAAGATGATAAAGCAAATTTTGTACTTCTTCCAATTTTCCTTCTTTGGCGAGTGTCCATGGTTTTTTATCGGAAATTGTTTGATCACAATAAGTTATAAATTTCCAAACAGTTTCTAGAGCATGGACGAAGCTCCATTTTTCCATGTAGTTGATATAGTTTGGCCAAATTTCTTTTTCTAAAAAATCCATAGGTGCACGATCTATTGTAGTGACGGCTGGAATTTGGTTGTTGGAATATTTTTCTACCATAGACAAAATACGACTAGTCAAATTTCCTAATCCGTTGGCCAGATCAGAGGTATAACGATCAGTAAATTTGGTATTCGAAAAATCACCGTCATTATCAAAAGGAATTTCACGCATGAGAAAATAACGCACTGATTCTAGGGAATATTTGGTAGTGAGTTCTATCGGGTCAATAACATTACCGATAGTTTTACTCATTTTTTGACCATCGACGGTCATCCAACCGTGCACAGCAATTTGTTTTGGTAATTCTACTCCGGCAGAAAATAACATCGCCGGCCAAAGTAGCGAATGAAAGCGATTGATCTCCTTACCGATCACGTGAGTAGCTGGCCAAAATTTATCAAATATTTTTTCGTCATCAGAGCCGTATCCTAGCGCGGTAATATAATTTGTGAGTGCGTCAAACCAAACATACATCACTTGGCTGTCATCACCTGGTACCGGAATCCCCCACGGCAGTTTGTCAGACGATCGGGAAACACTGATATCTTCTAGTCCGCTTTTTAAAATATTGTACATTTCGTTGTAGCGACTTTCTGGATAAACAAAACTTTTGTTTTTTTCAAATAAAAATTCCAGTGGTTCTTGATATTTGGATAATTTAAAAAAATAATTTTCTTCTTCCAACACTTCCGGCACGCGCATGTGATCTGGACATTTTCCATCCACTAAATCTTTTTCGGTTTTAAAGGCTTCACATCCTACACAATATAATCCGGTATAAGTTTTTTTATAAATATCACCATTGTCCATAGACGCCTTCCAAAATTTTTGTGCGCCTAAAATATGGCGATTTTCGGTCGTACGAATAAAATCATCGTTGGAAATATTCCAGAGATCGGCCAGTTCAGAATATTTGGCGGCGGTAGTGTCGGTAAATTCTTTAACACTTTGAGAAAGATCGCGAGCTGTTTTATAAATTTTTTGACCGTGTTCGTCGGTACCAGTGATAAAGCGCACATCTTTGCCGAGTAAGCGCTGATAGCGTGCCATCACATCAGTAAATAACATTTCCAAAGCATGTCCAATATGAGGTGGAGCATTAACGTAGAAGATGGCAGTGGTGAGATAGATAGACTCTTTTTTTTTCATATTTGAGGTTATTTTTTATTGATAATAACAACGAATTCACCTCTTTCTTCTTTCATCCGTTCCATTATTTCATCTATTGTACCACGATAAATAGTTTCAAACTGTTTGGTTAATTCGCGAGCAACTAGTAATTGTTTTTTTGGGTCTAAATATTCTTTTAGTTCTTTCAAACACTTCATAATTCTGTGTCCAGATTCATAAAAAGCCACCGTAAAATCATAGGTTACTGCGTCTTTAAAAAATTTCTGACGTTTATTTTTATGAGGAGGAAAACCTAAAAATAAAAATTTATCAGTCGGAAAACCAGAAACACTCAGAGCGGTGATGATGGCAGATGGCCCTGGAATTGGTATAATTTTAGTAATTTTATTTTTTAATAAATCACTAATCAAGATATTTCCCGGATCGCTAATCCCAGGAGTGCCGGCATCAGTAACCAGTGCCAAATTTTTTCCCTCATTTAATAAACTTATTATTTCTTTCGTTTTTTTAAAATCACTATGTTGGTGGTAACTGATGGTCGGTTTTTTTATTTCATAACGATCAAGTAATTTTTTTGTAACACGTGTATCTTCACATAAAATAAAATCCACGCTTTTGATGGTTTCAATAGCACGCAACGTAATATCGTTCAGATTACCAATCGGGGTAGCAACAATATATAATTTTCCAGTATCCATAATTTTTTTATGATTAGATATCACCTAAAAAATCATTATTTAAGACTTCTTCGACTGAGGCATCTATAATACCTGGGTCTTGGGGTTCTCTGGTAGCTGCTTCTTCAATTTCCGCTAAAATAGTTTCTTCTTTACCTTCGTGAATAAAATTTCCATTCACGACAATACTAGGTGCCAAATGACAATTACCAGTGCAATTGCAATAATTCAAATCGACATCATCATTTTTTTCTCCCGCTTTGAGGCCGGTGTCAGCTTCGATTTTTCGCATTATTTTTCCTGCCCCCATTACTCCGCACGTCATACCACAACAGACGCGAATATTTTTTTTAGCCATATTATTTATTGATTAATTTCACGTAATTTTTTAATAATATCTGGTAAGTGTTTCATCATATAATCGACATCTTTTTTGTTGTTGCAATGTCCAAAAGTAAAACGAAGGCTGCTGTGGGAAAATTCATAAGAAAGACCCATCGCGAGTAAAACATGAGAAGGATTTAGTGACTCACTCGTACAAGCACTTCCAGTTGAACACATAATACCATACTCATCTAAATAAAGCAGGGCGGCTTCTCCCTCAACATCAACGAAAGTAATGTTCAAATTATTCGGCAAACGTTTGCCCCCAAGTGCCGGACCATTTAATTTGAGTTTTGGAATTTTGGCTTGAAGTTCTTTCCATAATAGAGCTGTTAATTCCTCGACTCGTTTTGATTCAATTTCAATTTGCTGTTGAGCTAATTCCAAAGCTTTGGCAAAACCGACAATAGCGGGAACATTTTCCGTGCCAGCGCGCAAATGGCGTTCTTGCCCACCGCCCACAATTAGCGGTCTTAAGCGCACCCCCCGTCGAATATAAAGCATTCCTACCCCTTTTGGTCCATACATTTTACTACCGTTTAAGGTCATTAAATCTACATGTAATTTTTCAACATCTAATTTTATGTAGCCGGCAGCTTGACAAGCGTCAGAATGAAAATATGGATATATCGTGCCATTTTCTTTGCGGTATTTTAAAATTTCTCGGCCAATCTCAGCAATTGGTTCAATTGTGCCGACTTCGTTATTGGCATACATTATGGAAATCAAGACAGTGTCAGGACGAATAGATTTTATTACATCTTTTACATTTACAAAACCTTGTTCATCTACTTTTAAATAGGTTACCTCCCAACCTTGTTTTTGTAAATCTTGAAGCGGATATAAAACAGCGTGGTGTTCTAACGCGGAAGTAATGATATGTCTGCCTTTGTTTTGATGAGCGTGGGCAATACCATAAATTGCCATATTATCTGATTCACTACCACCGCCGGTAAAAATTATATTCTCTGGCAGAGCATTTACTAATTTAGCCACGGTACGACGACTATCATTTAATGCTCCGTTAGCTTCCCTGCCTTTGTGATAAAGTGATGAAGGATTACCGTAAATATCAGCAAAATAAGGTAACATCGCTTTTATTACAGCTGGAATACAATAAGTGGCAGCACTATGATCCAAATATACCTCTCGTTTAATTTTTGGTTTAATAAACATAATTAAATATCAGTCAATTTTACCGCGTCTAGAATTTTTAAAATTTTTTTATTTAATTTATTCATTTTATTTTTTAAATCACAGGTTTTAGTAGGATCACAACAATCAATTTTTTTTGATTCATTCAGACAGCTTAAAATACAACATTTTCCTTCCATAACTTCTACTATTTTCAGTAAAGTAATTTTTTTAGGCTCAACTGTCAATTGATATCCACCAGTTACGCCTTGATGGGCAATAATAATTTTTGCTAAACGTAATTTTCTAGCAATTTTTTGTAAAAATAAAAAAGAAATTTTGGTTATTTTGGATATTTCGTTTAGTGACAACACCTTGCCTTTTGATTTGTTTAAAACCTTTAACATTTGTAAGGCATAGTCAGTTTCGCGACGCAGTGAAAGCATATTAAAAAGGCAAAGTATAATTTATATTTTTTATCGCTATGTCTCCATTGGCAGTCACTGGCTTGTCCGTAGGATCAAAATTGACACTAAAAGGCAAAATTTCACCCTTTAAATTTTTGTAAAATAATTGTTTATTTTGCCGACCAAAGTCGTAGATATCTTTAGTGACTTTTACATCTTGTTCGCAATATTTTTTTATTTCGTCTAATTTTCCTTCTCGCCACCAACGCACCGCCTGCAAACCATCGGCACTTTTTGTGACGTTGTCCAATGTGGCCTCGGCAAGAGTAGAGAGTTTTAGTCTGATTCCAAGGCTATCTTTTACTTTTTTAATAAGATCGAGATGAGGTAATTGTAGTAAATCACCTAAATAATAATTGTTTAATACTGGCAAATCAAAGTGTTCACTATTAAAACCAATTATCCGCTCTGCTTTTTCTAAAATTGGCCAGACCTGATTTAATTCACTTTCTAAAAAACTGTGGTAAGTGTTAGTATCGGAACGGTAAAGAGAAATAACCGAAACTTTTAATTTTTTAAAATCATTGTCAACTTCAGCAAAAGTATTTTGAGTTTCAATATCAAAAACTACTTCGTAAGACATATTAATAAGTATAAATTATTTTTATTGTATCAAATTTTTTCTTTTGCAACAACCTCTCTATATAACATACCTATATGGTATGTTATATATGGAGTTTTGTCAATAATGGAAAAATCTAGCTTGTTTTCTAAAGTCAAAACGTTTGCAAGTTTAGACTTGATTTGTGGATGCTTGGCAACAAATAAACTGCAGCAATCTTCGTATGGTCGATTGGATATTTCTAAAGTTTTTAATTTACGGGCTAGTGAAATAATTTCGCTTTTGTTGTTTCCTATCAAGGGGCTTAATTTTAACATTTCAACAGACTGATAAACTGTTGTGAGATTTTCTAATGTTTGGGAGGCTACTTGTCCAAGTGAATCTCCGGTTATTAAAGCTTGGCAACTATGTTCTTTGGCAATAATCTCGGCAATCTTAAACATAATGCGTCTGGTGATGATCATACGATAATCAGCCGGTATATTTATTACAATTTGTTTTTGCCAATTGGCAAATGGCACAATGTGTAAATTCATTTTTCCATGATAGCGAGCTAGAACTTCAGTCAGGTCCATTATCTTTTGAGATACTTCATCTGTAACTCTGGTTTCATTTTGAAAATGAACTAATTCTATTTCGGCTCCTCGACACATCATTTTATAGGCTGCTACTGGACTATCAATACCACCGGAAAGCAGACACATAACTTGGCCAGCGGTTCCAACCGGCAAACCACCCGCTCCATTGGTTTGATTACCATAAATAATTACTCGTTCACTGCCAATGTCGACATTAATAATAAGATCAGAGTTTGCTAGTTTTACTTTATAGCCAAATTTTTTATTAACCACTGCCCCAAGTTGTTTTTCTATTTGGAGAGAGTTCAATGGGTAGCGTTTGTCAGAACGTTCGGCTTTGATTCTAAAATTTTCTATTTTCTCACCCCAATTGTATTTAGTAATAGCCTCACTAATTTTTTCAATATCAAGTTCACTAGTAAAAGCAATCGCAAAATTAGCAACGCCCGGCACAAGGGCCAGGCGCGCTATTTCTGATTCTTTGAAGTTCTCTATCCAAATACCACTTTCTATTCTAGTGACTTTTGTATCAGCGAATAAATCACGTATATTTTTTTTCAAACATTCAATAAAAAATTTTTGATTGTCGCCCTTGAGAAAAATTTCATCAAAATGGGCAATAACGTTCATAACTTTATAGGTAATTTTCAATCGGCTCTAAAGTGGATTCAGTACTGTTACGTTTTTTGATTTCGACGGATTGTTTTTCAATAGTTTTTTTACTGATAATCATGCGTACTGGTAAGCCAAGTAAATCAGCATCGGCAAATTTGGCACCAGCAGTCAGATCACGGCGATCGTCAAACAATACTTCTACGCCACGAGCGGTCATTTTATCATAAATATTTTTGGCCATTTCGAAACTTTCTTCCTCTTTGCCGAGTATTATCAGGTGATATTGAAATGGGGCGACAGATTCTGGCCAGATTATACCTTTGTCATCATGAAAAACTTCAACGAGAGTCCCCATGATACGACTTGGTCCCATGCCGTAACAACCCATTTCAACTATTTGTTCTTGGCCAGTAGCATTCGAATATTTAAAACCAAAAGCATCGGAAAATTTTGTTCGTAGTTTAAAAATATTTCCTACCTCAATACCATTTTTTTCTACCAAATCGACGTTGCCACATTCTGGGCAACTAGTTTGTTCGGCAATAATTTCTTTGTTGATTCCAACATTACATTTTTCACAAGTATAAATTGTGTCCTCCCCTACGTCACACAAAGTTTGAAATTCGTGAGAGTAACGACTAAAGGCGCCTCCAGAAGCATAAGTCAAAACAGTTATTTCACCTAAACCTAACCGAGAAAAAATTTTGTGGTAGGCTTTTTTGATCATTTCATAATATTCATTCAAATTGGCTTCATCAGCATGAAATGAATACAGATCTTTCATATTGAATTCACGACCACGCAAGATACCGGATTTGGCGCGAGCTTCGTTGCGATATTTATTTTGAATTTGAAAAACACCAAGTGGCAAGTCTTGATAAGAAAAAACAAATTTTTGAACAAGTGGGGTAACTATTTCTTCATGAGTTGGGTTGAGCACATATTTTGTACCACCGTGTCCTTCGGATCGAAACAAAACGTCCATATTATCGCGACCGGTTGTTTTGTAGCTTTCCTCTTGAGTTAGAGATGGCATGAGAATTTCATTGGCTCCTACGGCCAACATTTCTTCACGAATAATATTTTGAATTTTTGTTAAAACCTTTAATCCGAATGGTAGATAGTTGTATATTCCGGCCATTTGTTTGTTGATAAAACCACCTCGAATTAGATATTGGGCGTTAATACTTTCTTCGTCAGCTGATACGGCTTTACTGGTTTTTCCGAAAAGTTTTGAATATAACATAAAATACAATAAAAATACCGTTTAAGTATACTAAACAATGAGGTAATTGTCAAAATTAAGAAATTCGAATTTTGTTAAAAACCGAAGTGATCAGATGGTGATTTTTTATCTTTGTCCAAACAAATTTTTGGATAAAAATTACTACAAAAAAACTAATAAATAAACTAGCAAAAATATCTATATAATGATGGACATTCACATATACTCTTGCCAATCCAACAATTAATGCCAAAAATAATAAAAACCAGCCGATTTTTTTGTTAAAATGCCAAATTACCATTGCGACCGCACTAGAAAGTAATGTGTGGTCAGACGGAAAACCATTATTTGGTTTATGAGGAATGAGTGCTAAAAATTGGTCGCTCACAAAAGGGCGTGGATTGAAATACATGGCTGCACAGATCCTTGAAATAATAAAAATGATTGGTAGTGTTATTAATGAAAAAATAATTATCTCTTTTTTTTCATGGATAGGTCGATGTAAAAAATAAGCAATTCCTAAAATTATTATAATGAAAATTAGATACTGAGCGGCAAAAATTGCAATAAAATTTATCATATTAAACTTGGTTTAAAAAATATTCTTTTAATTTATTAAATTTAATAACTGTATAAATTACCAAGAAGATCGGTACTGTCAGCCAAATTAGTTTAGTCTCTGGATATACTACCCACAAAGTCATATCAATGACTATCCAATGCCAGAGATAAATGGCCAAAGTACAATCCCCCCAATAACGAATGATAGCCAAGATCTTTTTAATAATTGAATTTGGTATTTTTTCTAAAACATAAAATAAATAAAAAAGCAGTGTCATGAATAATAGTGAGACAGCTAAGTAATACCATTCCAATGGGTACATTGAACTTGATGGTTTAATTGATAATCCATTTTTAATTTGGTAAAAATAAAAAATAGCAGTTAGGGGTGCAAATAATAACAACCACCATTGTTTTTTTTCTTCAAAACCTAACGCGGCGATAAGGTAACCGGCAATAAACGGAATTGACCAAAGAGCGATAGGAAAACTAATATTATTGCGTGAAAATAAAAAGTTACTAATTGGTCCACTAGTATTTATAAAATAAGCGTTAAATATGACGGCAACAAAAATTAATAAAATGACAATATTCGGATATTTTATTTTTTTAGTAATTGTCAAAAGAATCGGTGATAAAATAATCAACGCGCCAATAGTTAAAAGAATGCCAATCGGTGAAGAAAAAGATTGAAGAGTTAAAATATTTTGCCAAGTCATTTTACCGTGTTGCGTATATTGCCAATAAAAAGGTTCTTTGGAGAAATCATAAATAAATAGTTTGATAATGTTATAAAAATAAAAAGCCGCAATCAGTTGCCAGCCACGTTTGAATAGTTTCCAGGCAGGTTTTGCCAAAGTTTCAGCTTTACCATAAGCAATATAAACTACACTGCCAGCGGTAGACATAAAAAAGAATACACCGGGATAAAGCAATTCTTTTAACCAATTTCCTGTCGGACTTACTGCGATGTTGGACCAGTCAATCAAGTGGATTAACATCACACTAATTATAGAATATCCTTTGATATAGGAAATAAAATGGTTGCGTTTTTTTGGTGGTATGGCAGAATTTACGGTTTGTTGCATAATCAAAATTTTATATTTGCTTTAATTATACAAAATAATATGCTTTTTGACAACGCAATGAGTTTGTTATTTTTTAAACAAAAAAATAAAGCCGATTAAAGCTTTATTTTTAAAAGTTTTGTTTAACGTGAACGGCGAAAACCAGGACGGCTTGTGCCGCGTGATTTAAAACCACCACGTTCACCACCACGATCAGGAGCACGACTTCCAGAAGAACTTGGTCTGAAACCTCTACTTCCACCTTGAGAAGATCTACCAAAGCGGTTGTCATCTTCACCAGCCACAAGAGCACGTCTTGGCGGCAACTCTGGCAAGGTTGTTTTGATTGGTAATACTTTGCGAATCAATCTTTCAATACTACGGATATCATTGCGTTGATCTGGAGTAGCAAAGGAAATGGCACGACCAGAATATCCCGCTCGACCAGTACGGCCGATACGGTGAACGTAATCTTCAGAATTTTCTGGTAAGTCAAAATTAACCACCACTTCAATTCCGTTGACATCGATACCGCGAGCGGCAATATCTGTTGCCACTAAAACACGATATTTCCCAGATTTGAAACCATCTAAAGCTTCACGGCGTTGCGCTAATGATCGATTAGAGTGAATTTCAGCGGATTTGTGTCCCATTTGACGAATAGTAGCTGCCACTTTTTTGGCACTATGTTTGGTGCGGGTGAACACTAATATTATTCCTTTGTAATCAGACAATACTTTTTCAAGTAATTGAATTTTTACATCTCTATTAACAATAAAAATCTCTTGTTCCACCATAGTAGCGGCTGTCCCAGCTGGAGCAACTTCAATACGAAGCGGTAACTTCATATGACCAGCAGCTAGGCGCACAATTTCATTAGGCATAGTTGCAGAGAACAACATGATCTGACGTTCTTTGGAAATTAAGCCAAGAATTTGTTGAATTTGTGCAGCAAATCCAATATCTAACATGCGATCCGCTTCATCCAATACGCAGATGCGTACTTGATTCAGTCTGACATTGCCCTGTTTGAGATGGTCCGCTAGACGGCCTGGAGTAGCCACGATAATATGAGGTCCACGGCGAATGGCCTGAACTTGCATAAACATCGAAGCACCACCAATAAGAACGGCGGTTTTCAAACCACTGCTACGGCCGATTTTTTGTAAAGTCTCAGCTACCTGCAAAGCAAGTTCACGAGTTGGTAATAAAACCAAGCCTTGGCCGTGAGAATTACCAAGATTTTGAATCATTGGAATACCAAAAGCAAGAGTTTTGCCAGTACCAGTTTGAGCGATCCCGATTATATCTTTACCTTCTAAACCAGCCGGGATGGACTGACGTTGAATCGGAGTGGGTTGAGTAAATTTGAGTTGTTCTAGTACTTCTAGAATTCTAGGTGAGATACCTAAACCCTGAAAACCAGAACGAACCGGTTGAGGAGTATTTGACATATAGTCTATTTAGCACCACCGAAATAAATAATCTTTAAACTGTTCGGTGGTAGTAAATATACTATAACAGACCAAAGATGTGTGTGAATTTTTTAAATAAAACACCCCTTATAAAATAATAAGGGGTGAATTATTATTGAGTTGGGTATTAAGCCATTACAACATTGACAGCACGAGGTCCTTTGTCGGATTGCTCTACGTCAAATGAAACTTGGTCGCCGATATGTAATTGGCTAAATTCTACGCCACCAGTAAGACCAGAAGCGTGAAAAAATACATCTTTACCGCCATCTTCTGGAGTAATGAAGCCAAAGTTCTTGTCAACGATCAAACTTTTAATAGTTCCGTTCATAGAAAGAAATATAGGATGAATAAAATACAATTGTATATCACCGCTGAAATTCGACTATATTTCTAGCTGGGATCTGTATGAGCATCATAGTAGCATATAAATAAGAAAAAGTCAATAGCGGTGTTATTTTTTAATATTTTCCCCAGCCGCTCGTCCAGTCGCCCAAGATGCTTGCAGATTGAAACCTCCAGTAAAACCATCGACATTCATAATTTCACCAGCAAAATATAGTCCTGGACAGATCTTTGATTCCATCGTCTGTGGATCAATTTCGGTCAGCTCCACTCCCCCGGCGGTCACAAATTCATCACCAGATCCACGTCCAATAGCAATAAGAGGGACTTTTTTTAATAAATTTGCAGCCATAATAAATTCTGCTTTACTAACTTCAGCGTTTTTTTTGTGGCTAAATATGCTGGAATATTCGCACAATGCTTCACAAAGATTGAGCGGCAAAAAATGATGTAAAGTACTTTTGAAAATCTTTTTTAAATTATTTTTGGCTACAGTTTGTAAAGTTTTAGTTACTTCTTCAATATTGAGATCAGGCAGAAAATCAATAAAAATTTTCATCGGTCTTTTTTGTCCAACAGAAGAAAAAGCCGCTAATGAGGAAACAGCAAAAACAGTCGGTCCGCTAATACCAGAATGAGTAAATAAAAATGGACCAGTGCGAGAATTTGGCTTGACACAATCGGCGGTGATCGTGGCTTTGGCAAAAGACATGCCAGCCAAAGTGCCTGGCCATTTTTCGGCAGTAATAAAAGAATGTAAACTTGGGACTAATTCAGAAATAGTATGTCCAAGTGATTCAGCCAAAGTATAACCGTCACCGTTGGAACCGGTCTGACGATAGGCTTGTCCACCTAATGACAAAATCACTTTATCTGCTTGAAGTGGCTCCTTATCAGAAAAATTTATTAGAAATCCTTTTTCGGTTTTTTCAATTTTATTCACTACATGTTTAAAAAGTAATTTTGTATTTGTTTTTTGAAAAAGCGTAGTAAAAGCGCCGACGACGTCGTGTCCATTATTGGATACTGGAAAAACACGCATATCCTTTTCGCATTTGAGTGGGACACAATGAGCCTCAAACCAAGCACGTACGGCTAATGGTGGAAAACGATGTATAGCGGAAATTAAAAATTTACTACCACGTGGGTAATGTTCCAGCACAGTTTTTGGATCTTCAAAACCAGTCGTCACGTTGCAGCGACCACCACCAGAGATAATTACTTTTTTACCTGGCGAATCATTTTTTTCGATCAAAACCACTTCAATTTTTGGGGATTCCTCGTTGATTGTGGCGGCGGCCATCATGCCTGCGGCACCGGCGCCAATTATGGCTACTTTCATAAAACTTGAGATTGTTCCTCATTTATTTATGGAGTATAGCACAATCTCACCTTTTTTCCAGCCCCACCCTTGCTTTTTTTCTAAATTTATTGTATAGTATGGCCAATCACTTATACAATAATCTTTTTTATATGAACGGAGCATTACGAGCCAGACTCGAACAAGCCAAAAAAAATACTAAGGTTGGCAAATATCTACGTAAAACTACTAGACATTTGAGTGCCAAAAAAATGAGATAGTGTTTTGGATTAACTTTGTTATTTAAACCCTTTCAAAATTTGAAGGGGTTTTGTTTTTTAACTGTAAAAAGATTTTAATTTTTCCATTATTTCTTTCAAGCTCATATCTGGTTCATTTTCAGTACGTATTACAAAACGGTCGTCTACTTCTGCCACTACAAAATCTTCAAAACTGTTAAATAAAATTTCTGCCAGCATATTACCAGGATGTTCTTTGATATATTTTTTCAGTTTCCGCATTTCAGTTTCTAGTTGTTTTGCTTGATTAGCGCCTTCTTCGGCGTTTTTAAGCGCTATTAAATGCTCTCTCATTCTTTGGACAGTGTTATCGGAACTGGAATGACGTCTGCTTTCAGCAATTACTGTTTTTACAACACGACTGTTGGTTTCTTTTTTTAGACGATGAATTAATTTGTTTATATTTTTATCGTTATTATCAAAAATTTTCTTTCCAGTTTCATCAACTACATCCAAATCTATAGCCAAAGTTAATTCGTCTCCACCGACTAAACCGTCCATGCGTCCATTTTTGGTAATTTTAAAATCTTCACAAATTTTATATACCTGTTCTCTCATTTGACGCAATCTGTTGGTCATCAAATCCCCTGCTTCCAAAGAAGCTTGGGCAAAAGTCATTTCTTTATTTGCTACCATTTGAGTGCGCTGTTCGAAATCCAATAGTTGATCGACGCCGACATCCAAAACATCCAGACTGAGATAAGCGCAGTTTTTTATTTTTACCGCTTCAGCGTGAAATCTTGACTCGGATGTGTAGCTTTTATCTTTTTCATTTCTGTCCAACATATCAGCCGCTTCGGCACATTTTGGCTGTTCCCCTTTAAGAATCCCATCGGTGACAGAATCTGTTTGTTTTGATTCTTCTTTTATTTTTTCAATCTCATCAGCAGTAAAAGGTTTTACCACATCAAAAATGTTTAAACTTTTTATATAATCTTTTAGATCTGTTAAAATTTGTACTTGATCAGCTTGATAATAAAATTTATCTTTACGTACGTCACGTAATAAGTCTCTATTTATTTCTAATTTTCCAGCATTATTTATAAAAATTTCATGGTTAGCGCCGTCTTTTCCAACAATTTTATTTCCATTTTTATAAATTTTATTTCTGAGTTCGTTAATTTGTCCAATTTTCTCAGTCATTTTTTCGGCTGAAAATGAATCACCGTAATCTTTGGATTTATAATGGGTTGCGGCACGAGCGGTTTGAAGTGAACCGTTTACCGCTAAAATTATATCCTCTAATTCTCCTGACTCAACTTTGGCGGTTCCAAAGGTCATTTTATAACCCTCAGCATTTACAGCCTCTTTAAAATTTTGTAAGGATGAAGTTTTTTCTGGATGTTTTGATTCTTCTTCATCAGCCAAACCAATAATAAATTTTCTCATTTCCAAATCTACTTCATTACAAACTTTATTTAGAATTGCGACGACGTCTAAGTTGTATTTTTCTGGAATTTTAAAAACACCAAATTTATAATTTTGTTCCAAACTTGTATGTTCCAAATCATCAACAGCTACGCCAGCTGAATTTAAAGCAAAATTTAAAATTGATTTGGTTAGTTGGCGTCGTTTCGCAATAATACTATTGGTGGTTTGTGATCCAAAAACATTATCGTTTAGATTTTTGATAGACAATAAATCAGAGGTTGAAGACAAGGTTGAAATTACCGTATCTCCTTTTTGTAGATTTCTTAAAATACCGCCCCATTTTCTTCGTTCCAATGAATGGACAATTTGTTGTCGTTGTTCAGTGCTCACCGATCCTTCGTTTGTTCGTAAGGTGTCTATTAATTCTGCATACCGAAGGTCACGCATTCCGCGATCAAGAATAACCATTGCTTCATGTGATTCTGGCTGGATTGAAGATAAAGTATCGGAAGCTGGCTCGGCTATTTCATCTATACCAATCTTCTCATTGCGTCATAATTAAACGAATAAAATTTAGTGATTATAGTATACACTTTTTTTGCTAAAATTAGCAAGGATACGGACTAATACAAATTGACAAAGTCTGATTTTGTCTATAAAATATAATAATTAAATAAAAATTGTCAAATGCGTACTTTGGACAGAAAGCTAACAAAATCTTCTCAAGCCGTTTCTGATCCGATGATGACTCAGGAAAAATTTGACGAACTCAAAAACAAGTTGGAAAGATTAAAAAAAAGCCAACCATTTGCGGCGTCCGAAGTCAGTCGTTTGGCAGAACTGGGAGATTTTTCTGAAAATATGGAGTACCAAATGGCCAAATGGAAATTGCGAGGAATAAATTATGGAATTATGAGACTGGAAGCAGAATTGGATAGAGCTGAAATAATTCCTTCAAACCAACAGACTGATTCAGTCCAAATTGGCCATTTGGTCACTGTTCAATGCGGAGAGAAAAAAATAGTGTATAAAATTTTAGGTTCTTCTGAAACAGATCCACACAATGGAATTATTTCTCATCTATCACCTATTGGCACTGCCTTGCTAGGAAGCAAAGTTGACGATGAAGTTGAAATTAAGTTAATAAATAAAATTATAAAATATAAAATTATTAAAATTGAATAATAATTTTATATTTTTTTAGGAAAAATTACCGACAAAATCATGGATGCTGACAAAGCAAACATTATGATTCCAAAAGAAACAAGAGATGAGAGGTGAAAACCAAAAATACCAGACAACATTTTTGCACCGATAAATAATAAAATAAAAGCCAAACCTTTTTGTAGGTGATGAAATTTGTGTAGTACTCCTTCGATTAAAAAGAACAGCGCTCTCAAACCCATAATTGCCAAAATATTGGAAGTAAATACTATAAAAAGATTTTGTGAGATAGAAAATACCGCTGGAATAGAATCAACGGCAAAAATAATATCAGTACCCTCAATCAACAAAACTATCAAGAACAACGAAGTAAAAAAGAATTTTCCGTTTTCCTTAAAAAAGAATTTTCCGTTGTGGTGGTTGGCCGTAAATGGTAAAAATTTGTGAGCCAAACGAATTATTTTGTTGTGTTTAAAATCAATATGTTCTTCTTTTTTATCGTTTAATAATTTTATACCGGTATAAACCAAAAGCGCACCAAAAATATAAAGAACCCAATATATTTGATGAATTATGTAAGCACCGGCGGTAATAAAAATTGCTCTAAATATGATAGCTCCTAATATTCCCCAGAATAAAACTCGGTGATGATATTTGTCTTCTAATTTGAAATAACTGAAAATCAACATAATGACAAACAAATTGTCCACTGAGAGCATTTTTTCTGTCACATAAGCGCTCATAAATTCGGCCGCTGATTCTTTGCCCATAAACAAAAAAATCAAAAAACCAAAGGCAAAAGATATGGCTATCCAAAAAAGTGATTGGAGCAAGGCTGTTTTTGGTTCAATTCGATGATTGGTTTTATTAAAAAAACCTAAATCGGCAATCAAAAAACCAACTATCACAACGCTGAATAAAATAAATAAATAATTTTGTATTCCCATAGTTAATGGCTTTTATTTAAATAATAAGATAGATAAAATAATTATTTTTTAAAGATACTTATTCGCCTTTAAATTCCCCAACAATCACCTCAAGTATATCATGAAAGCTTATAATACCAGCGATTTTATCCGAACCTTTTTCGGTTATCAATACGATACTTGTTGATGAGCGTTTTAGGCGTTCTATCGCCACAAGTGATGGCACATCAGAATCGATATACATAACCGGTTGGATCAGTGATTTTAAATTAATATTTTCTGCGCCATTTTTAAATGTATGAGTTAAAACATCTTTGGTTTCAATCGCTCCGAGACTATTATCCAAACTTCCATCGCAAACTGGAAAAACAGATCGGTCACTACCAGTTATTTTACTTTTGATAATCGCTGGTGAATCATTGATGTCTAGCCATACCACTTCTTTACTTGGTGTCAAAAAATCTTTTATTGGACGATTACCTAAATAAAAAATACTTTCCACCATTTTTTGTTCTGCTCTTTCAAAAATTCCAGTTTCTGCCCCTTCGGCTATGAGCAGTTTGATTTCCTCTTCAGTAACAACTTGTTCTATAGCCGGTTTAATGTGTAATAGTTGTAGTATGAAGATTGTAGACGCGCTTAAAATTTTTACCAAAGGGGTTGTGGCTATCATTATAAATTTTATTGGACTAGCAACAATTAAAGAAAGTTTTTCCGGATTAGATAGAGCAATTTGTTTTGGAACCAATTCACCGATTACCAAAGAAAGAAAAGTGATAACGATGACTACCACCGCTACACTGATTGGCCCACTATAAGCTACTGCAAAAGGAAAATTTATTAGTAAAATTTTTATATGTTCCGCGATAGTGGCTCCACCATACGCACCGGCAAAAATTCCAATCATAGTAATACCAATTTGAATAGCCGACAACATTTCCGATGATCTTCTAGTCAGAAACAGAGCACTCTGTGCCTTTTTATTTCCTAATTTAGAAAGGTGCTTTAAGCGACTTTTTTTGACACTCAACAAAGCTATTTCAGACAAAGAAAAAAATCCGTTTAATAGGATGAGAGCAATAATTAGTATTATTTGGACAATGACTTTAGACATAAAAATCAGCGGATTATTAAACTTTTTACTTTTTCTTATTTTATCATACTATTCTTTATATTAACAGCTAAAAACTATAATCTATGGGATTAAAAAGCAACGACCTAATTAAGTCGTTGCTTTTTCCCCCCGAGCTGGAAGCTGCAAAAAATTATTTCTTTTTACCTTTTGCTTTTTTAGGAGCAGCTTTGTTAGTAACTTTTTTGTCAATTTTTACCTCAGATTTTATTTCAGGAGCAAATGCTTTTGAAATTTCTTTTTTTGCCTCTTTTGGAGCTTCATAATCATCTTGGGCAGCGATTAAGATGTCCAAAATTCTATCTACTTTTGAACTTAAAGCTTCAAACTGTGCTTTAGAGATTGAACTTACAGGAGCTGAACTTGCAGAACTGCCAGCATTGCTACCGAAATTGTTGCCGATATTACGATCGCCAAAACTTTTTGGTGCAAATTTTGGAGCAAATCTTGGTGCACTTGCTGATCTAGCGTTATCGCCACCTTGATTTTTGAAACAATTTTTACAAAAAACTGGAAATTTGCCAGTTGGTTTGAATGGAACTTCGCAATTTTCTCCGCAAGTACCACAAACTGCTGGAAACATTTCTCTTGGACCTTCACTTGAACGTCCACCGCCAAATCCACCTCCAGATCGTCCGCCGCCGAAGCTGCGTTCACCACCTGGACGACCGCCGAATTTACGTTCTCCGCCGGAATGACCACCAAAACTGCGTCCACCACCGGAATCACGACCACCGCGACCCTTATCGAATTTGTTAAAGTCTCCCATATTTTTTAGTTTATATTAATAAAATTGTAAGAGAAAAACCAGTATAGCACAAAAAAGCAAAAAAGTCAATGGGTAACCTCTAAATTTAGCCAAAAAGTTAGGCTGAAGGCAGGTCGGTCTTTTTTCTATTGCGATTCATATCGGCTACTGGATTCTTGAAAGGTTTTTTGCCACTTTTGAGTTTACTTTGGTCAAACGAAGGTTTAATCTGTTTCCCAGAATCTTCTTTTGCTGTTTTTGATTTTTCTTCTTCTTTTTCTTTTAATTTTGCTTCTAGTTGTTTTTTATACCAGACCATATAAAATATGTTTAATTATTTTTTATTCTTTGTGATACTACTACATGAGTATATATAACTTTTTTTAATTTGTCTATAAAAACAAAGAACAAATGCTTTGATTTGCTTTTTTTCAAAATCTGGTAAATTATAATTGTCTACTTGACAACGCACTATTTTTAAAACCAACTCTGTCACCTACCTCACAATAGGAAACAAGGTTGGATGCCCGATTTTGAGACCGTCGGGCACGGCAAGCGACAAACGAATAGCGTTGTCAGCATTTCTCCATGGGAGACTCAGGCATGAAGCATCGACGGCACCATTCGAACGGCGAGAATGCGATCGCCGTTTTTGGTGACAACTTCGTCAAGTGGGCCCGTGACGATCTGGTCGTTGACCCAGAACAGCCAATAGAGACCTTGCTCCGGCTGTTCGTATTGACCATCAAGCCCAACCACAAAATTGTGTGTCTGACCGTTGAAATTGCGCTGCACAATCGCCGGATAGTGTCCGGTCGCGTGGAGTGCCTCAACAACAGTCGTGTCCTTGGGAGCTTTGACAACCAGTTGTTTATCGGCTGACTCGAACTCACAACCGTTCAAAGAACCAATCCCAACAACCACCCCTAACAACTGAACAAACCTGCGACGACTAAACACTGGTACACCTCCTGTTTCAAGCCAAAAGAAAACACCCGCCTAAGAGACGGGTGCGACAACCATTCACCATAACAAAAATAAAAAATATTTATCACTATTATGGTAAATGATTTATCAGACCGCCCCTGCTTCGAGAGCTTTTTGCCTGAGAAAGAAATATTATATTGAAGATCGGACTTGTACTCAAAAAGTTGAGTCTTTACCGTTGCGGCACAGTGGAGGAATAAGCGCTGAATATGCTTTTACCTCACTTCCACAATATGATATTTATTTACAAAAGAACTACTGAGAAGATAATTATATCATTACTAAAAAGAGAAGCAAGTGGATAACATATTAATAAAAAATAATGGCTAATTTAGGCCATTATTTTTCTTTAGCTCCCAGGGTCGGATTCGAACCGACGACCAACTCGTTAACAGCGAGCTGCGCTACCGCTGCGCTACCTGGGAATCTGCTTTCTTTTGAACTGTTCAATAGTATACAAAAAAACACCTTTGCTGTCAACAGCCGAAATATCTATAATAATTGATAGTTTTTAGTTGGTTTTTTTACCCCATGAAAAATAACATCTGTAATATTTTTCACACCAAACTGACGACCGTCCAAAAATCCAGACATCGCCGCTTCCGCCAACCAACCACTATTTATCCAATCAAATAGCCACTCATGAGTCAATTTTGGATCTTCCTGACTAATACCAGCTCCGACTGTTTTGAGCCACGTTTTGTTGAATTTTTCTTGCGAACCTAGTGGAGGGGCGATGATTATTGGAATTCCCAAAGCGGTATAAAAAACAAGTTCACTTGGTTTTGTCCACAAGATATCGGTCGTACGCAAAACAGCATTGAATTGACTAAAATATTCTTCCTTACTAACAGCAAAAATTATATGTAAATTTTTATTCAAAATCTTTGCTAAGCCTATTTTGTCTATATAATTTTTAAAATATAAAAAAACATCATTGCGTGTACCAGCTACTAAATTAAAGTTAATTTCATTGTTTAATAATTTAGTTTTTAGACTTGTTAATATATCTACTGCCATCTGTCTTTGTGCACCGGCACCACCTACTGCAAAGGTAAGTGTCAAAGGATGGTGGTGTACGGTTTTTTTAATTCCTTTCAAAAACTGCTTGACAGTACTAATATATTTTTGTCGATAACGATGCTCTGGATCTAAATTGATTATTCGTTTTTCTAAATCAGTTTTTAAAATTTCAAGATTTTCTCCACCAAGATTTTCGTTTGGCAAAGGAAAACCGGTTAAAAATACATTTTCTGGTTTTACTCCATATTCAATTAACCTATTTACTACTCGTCGACAAGGAGCAAGATATTTTACACGGCTTTTTTGTGGATAATATGGCGCCCAAGCACGACTGATATCACTATCACAAACTACACAATAAATATCATTTTTAAAACCATGCTCTTCGGCAAAAAAAGCCACCGTAAAAAAAGTTGTTATCAAAGGTATGTTTTTTGTATTAAGGTATTCGACTAAGTTTTTACCCCAACCTTTTTTTATACCTGCATAATTTAATTTAGTTTGTAAATTTGGTTTAGATAAATCACGTTTCGGATAAAACGGTAAAATCCTTTGCATATGATCAATCAATAAGTCAAATAAGAAATGACCAATCACTGCAATGTTGTTTGCGCGAGAAAAAAATTCATAAAAACGTTGAGAGTTTTGCCAAACTCTACGGTCGCTATCGGGTATCCCTTCATAATTATTGGCTAAGATGACTTTGTTGTCTGGTGATAAAAAGCGTAGTGGATGAGCAGCACGCTGATGGCCGTATCCCATATCAATAGCTACTATCCACGCTTGATTAGATTTGATCATATTCGTTTATTTTTAGCAAAAATAAAACCCATTTTTTTATCAAATTTTGATGGAAAAATCTGTACTCCAAAACCATTTTCTCTGAGCTGATTTTCTATTTCTTTGTAATTGAATCCACCATAATTGTGGTATTCCATAATAATATTTTTGATACGAGCAAAATCTGCTGGCATACAGGCAGAAAAAATATCGTATTCCCCTCCCTCAATATCCAGTTTTAATAATGAAACTTTTTTAATTTTTTCCTGATCCAAAAAATCTCGTAAAGAGTGAATTTGTGCTATTTGAGTGTTGGCTTTTTCTTGTTTTGCTTCTTGCGTTGTGGATGCTGGAGCATGCTCTAGGCGATGATTGTGGCTATCAGAGGATATGACAAGATTTCCAGTTTCAGACCGTCCACCCAAGGCAATTTGTAAATTTTTTATTTTTGTTAATTTATTATCTTTTATATTTTTTTGCAATAACTCAAAATTTGCTTCTTCTGGTTCAAGTGCGACGATCTTCACATCAGCGTTCAAGGCGCGAACATACAATGAAAATAAACCAATATGCGCACCAACATCAACGATAGGATCAGTAGCTTGTACAATTGTCGGTTCGGCCGCTTTGTATTCACGTTCTTTAAAAACTTCCGCCCAGACACTTTGTGAAGCCTCGTCTGACAGAGTAGCAAAAAGATTGTGAGAATTGAATTTGAAATTTATTTTTTTCATAAAACAATTATATCATAAAAATATAAACAAAAAAAGCGCCCAAATGGACGCTCTTTGTTTGTTGTTATTTTTTGTTAGGTGTGCTGCTTGGTGTGTTTGGTCTTATTTGAATGGATTGGGCGGTGATACTCCCATCGGTGTTTGGGCTCCCCATGATAGTTACTTGCGTACCGGCTACTACATCAGACAAAGTACCTGTCGCTGATTTCAAAATTTGAGTAGAGGAAGAAAAGATAACAATTTTTGAACTACCGTCACGCATTTTTATTGTAAGTCCAGTGTTGTCGGCAGAAACTACCTCTCCGTTGGCAAAACCACCTCCACCGTTCGCACCACCACGATTGCCGCCCATACGACCGCCATTTCTCCCACCAGACTGATCGCTACTACGTTGCTGACTGTCTACTGGTGTAGTTGTGGTTTTGCTTGTTTCATATTTTATTCCACCATAAAAAGATATTGCCCCTACTACCAAAACTCCAATTATAATTTGTGGTAAATTTTTTTTCATAAAAATATTATTAAATAATTAATTAAAAATTTTATTCATAACGCAAAGCATCGATTGGGTTTAGTTTAGCAGCACGACTAGCCGGATAATATCCAAAAATTACTCCAATCAAAGCTGACACTCCAAAAGCCAAAAGAATGGACGAAAGCGAAATTTGAGTATTCATGCCAGCAAATTTGGCAACTGCCAGCGATAATAGCCAACCTAGAATAATTCCAAACACTCCCCCAGCAAAAGTAAGAGTTACGGCTTCAAGTAAAAACTGTGCGCTAATATCTTTTCTGTCTGCCCCAATTGCTTTGCGCAAACCAATCTCACGGGTGCGTTCGGTGACTGTTGTTAACATCATATTCATAATACCAATTCCACCAACAAGCAATGAAATTCCAGCAATTGAAGCAAGTAGCATTGTAAAAGTATTCGTAATACTAGAAGCAGTTGCCACAATATCTGCTTGATTTAAAACACTAAAATCAGCTGGCTGTGGACTAATAATTTTGTGTCGTTGCATCAGTAAGTCTGTAATATTTTGTTGTACTGTTGCCATCGATTCTTGGTCTTGTGCTTCTACACTAACAGTAGACACATACGTATCACCGGCCAAATATCGCTGGGCTGTTGTAATTGGGATAAAAATATTACTATCAGGGTTACTAAAACCACTGCCACCTTTGGCTTTGGTAATTCCAACGATTTTAAATTCAATATTATTTATACGAATGGATTGGCCGACTACTGCGGCATCAACTCCAAATAAATCATCACGCGCTTGTGGACCGATTACTGCTACTTTGTCGTTTGATAACAAATGTTTTGAAGTAATAAAAGTTCCATCCGTAATTTCTACTTTGCGAACGTCGGGATATTCTGGTACTGTTCCAATAATTTGAGTATTGGTATTTTTTCCACGAGAAGTTACTTGATAACGACGACTCAGTTCTGGAGCAGTTGATTGAATCAATGGTATGATACTTTTTATGGCATCAGCATCGGCTTGAGTGAGTGTCTGAGCAGAACCACGACCAGCATTTACTTGTGATCCGACCCCACGCTGAGCGCCTGGGGTTATGATTATCAAATTTGATCCAACTGATTGTATACTGGCCTGAATACTATCTTTTGCTCCTTGTCCTACTGCGACCATCGCAATTACTGAACCAATCCCAATCACAATACCAAGCACAGTCAAAAATGAACGCACTTTGTTGGCAGATAATGACCAATAAATTTCTTCAAGTAAATCTAACCAATTCATAAATTAATGTTTTACAATTTCTTCTTTTTCGATCAATCCATCACGAATAACAATGATTCGATTCGCATGTCGGGCTACGTCTGGTTCATGGGTGATCAAGACGATGGTGTGACCTTGATTGTTTAATTTTTTAAAAGTTTCCAAAACTTTTTCTCCAGTTTTTGTATCTAAATTGCCAGTTGGTTCATCGGCTAAAATCAAAGACGGTTTATTAACCAAAGCGCGTGCGATGGCTACACGTTGCATCTGACCACCAGACAACTGATTGGAAAGATGATAATAATGGTCTTCTTCAAAACCGGAACTCGCCAAAGCTTCTTTTGCTTTGATCAACCTCTGTGCTTTTGGCATACCAGTATATAACAATGGCAAAGCAACATTTCTTATTACGGTTGTGCGTTTTAAAAGATTAAAAGATTGAAAAACAAAACCAATTTTTTCTTTTCGAATTTTGGCCAATTCACTTTCGGAAAGTGAAGAAACATCTTTCCCATCTAACAAATATTTTCCAGATGTGGGAATGTCCAGCGCTCCGAGAATATTCATAAGAGTAGATTTTCCAGAACCGCTCGGTCCCATTATGGCTACAAATTCACCGTCTTTGATAGTGAACGTAACACCTTTGAGCGCCTGAAATTCAATCTCGCCGGAATTATAATTTTTTGTAATATTTTGGATTTCAATCATAGTTTTATCCTCCTTGACGTCCACCACCACCGCCACCACCTAAACCAGGAATACGAATGCCGCCGCTAGTAGGTGCTGGTGTAGTTTTGACTACATTAGGATCGTTGGTTTGAGTAACAACTATATCCCCTTCTTTTAATCCGGAAATGATTTCTGTGTTAGCGTCATCAGACAAACCAACCTCAACGTTTGCTTTTTGAGGAGGATTTTTTGCAGTTGATTGATTTTTAACATTAACAACTGGAATTAAATCGGCAAGTTTCAAAACTTCTACATAACTTTGATTTCCATTTGTCTTCACTGATACCGTCGGTACTACCAGAACATCAGTACGAGTATCCAAAATTATGGCTGCTCTGGCGCTCATTCCAGATTTTACTTCATCGGTGTCAGACAAGAAACTAATTTGCACATTATAATTTACTACACCTTGAGTAACAGTTCCTAAGTTGTCTATCTGAGTTACTTGTCCAGCAATAGTTAAATCGGGCAAAGCATCAAAAGTTAGAGTGGCTTTTTGACCAACTTTTATTTTTGCTACGTCCACTTCATTCAAACTAATAGTAGCTACTTTTTGAGCTGTGATAAGAGTGACTGCAGCTGTCAGATCTCCTACTTGTCCACCAACTTGTACGCCTTTTTGAGCGGTCAAGGTCGCTATTTTACCATCAAACGGGGCACGGACAATTGTATTATTAAAATTATCTATCGCAGATTCTAATTGGGCTTTGGCACTATCCAAATCTTCTTTGCGAGGATTTTGTTTAGTATAAAGTGCATCTTTATACTGTTGTAAGGCAAACTCTTTAGTTTGAACTGTATTGGTAGCAGCTGCTTTGGCTGCATCTAAATCACGCAAGGCTTTTTGATAGGCTGCTTGGTAGGCACTATAACTATTTTTATCATTAACAATTGATTGTTGTTCGCTAATTAAGCTACTGTATTGAGAAGTAACTGATGAGCGTTGTGAAGCAATACTGGACTTCATACTATCAAGCGATGTTTGCGAGAGACTGCCTACCGGTGGTGTGGCATTTAACATTGCTGCCATGTCAGAAAACAAACGAATACTTTTTTCTAAAGCGTCGGCTGTTAAAACAAAAACTGCATCGATATCTTTGTGAGGACTATTAATGGAGAGTGGTAAAATAGCTGTACCAGCTTTTTGTCTAGCTTCTTTAACTGTCAAATAATCAAATTTAGAATAATTTATTTGATTACTGTCCAAAATTGATAAATATTGTTCAAAACTATCGTTCGCTAAAGTATTATCAATTCCTAAAATATTATCGGCTGCAGTCAAAGAACTATCCAATTTGGCCAAAGTACTTTGTAAAAATATAACACCATTTTCATATGATTGAGTTACTATTTGGCTATTTTCTCCACCTTCGGCTAGTTTTAAGTTATTGTAAGCCGTATCTACCGTTGCTTGAGCCGTCGCTACAGTATTAACGGTGTCTACTTTTGATTTTTCTAAATCTGAAACTGCATTGGTAATATTTCCTTGATAAGTATTTAAATCGGCTTTGGTCAAAGCATTAAGAATTTTATTGTAACTAGCTTGTGCTTGGATTAAATTCGCGTTGGCACTACGCTGGTCAATTATCAATAGTACCTGTCCAGTTTTTACAACATCACCAGATTTTACTTTGATATCAGTAACAATGCCCGATGCTAGTGGTTTGATGTCTAATTTATTTAATGTAGATACTTGGCCAGAACCAACAATCGAACTAACAATCGTCGATTTTTTTACTGTAGCAGTACTATAACGCAAAGGTAATTTTGGAATAAAATTTTTTGTGTAAACATAATAACCACCGCTGATAATTATCAAACCAACAATAATTGATTGCAGTTTATGTTCTACAATATTTTGATAACTTTTTTGTATAAAAGTTTTTTCCATATTTCTTTATATAAAATTAAAGGCAACTGCTAGTAGTTATTTTGGTAGAAGATGAAGAAAAATTGCAACCACTTGATTGAATAAGATGAAATTTAAATTGTCCAAACCGACGATGTACTCCACGGCGAATCATTTGTATTTCTTCTGGGTTGATAATTCGTAGTTTGGAAACAGTAAAATTGTCATCGTCTCTAGATCCTAGCGCCACAATAAAAGCTCCTTCAGATAAAGGTTCTGTTGGCAATGATGATTCGTTTGTTAAAATTATTTTTTCTGAGGCACGCGGAGTTTGGATGGTGATGTAACCATTTCCAATTTCTATTATTCTCCCAACTATTCCACTATGACGCGCTTCTAGTCCGTGTGATAAAAATGGTAGAAATAAAAAACCACCAGGGCGTGACTCAAAAGTTTCTTGTTCTATTTTTTCCGCTACTCCGGTATATGTCAGTACGATACCACAAACAATCACAATACTCACTATTACCAAAGCCAAAAATCCAAACGGGCGTTTGTAGGCAAAATCAGATTTCACTATTATTGTTCCTGCCAATAGTATTAAAATTATAAAGGCTATGACCAATAAATATGGAAATGATTCAAGAAATGCAAAAACTCCACTATTGCCAAAACTCAAATATGTCAAATTGTCTGAAGATTTGAGATAAAATAAAACTAAATTAAAAAATAAAATTGCTAAAAGCATAGTGGCTACAAAAACACTACGTAAACCAAATTTTTCTGCCAAAAAAATATATTTGGATTTCAATTTTACTCGACCGCTCTCAATCTCTGTCATGATTTTCTTTTCTATTTCGCTATTAGTGTCCATATTATTTTTTTTCTAAAGATTCTTTTAGGGCATTTTTGCCTCGTAAAATAAGGGTTCCAACTGTGCTTACTGGAATGTGCAAAATGTCGCTAATTTCTTCATAAGATTTTTGTTCAAAGAAATATAATATTAATGGTTCGCGGTATTTTACTTTTAGAGTTGACAATCCTTTTTCAATTTTTGTTTTTGCCAAACTAATATCAACATTTTTCTTCAGATCCATTTTTTCATCGACTATTTCCCATTCATATTCATCCAAAGAGATTAAACCTTTTTTATTTTTTTTAATATGGTTGATCGCCTGATTATGGGCAATTCTATATATCCAGGGAGAAAATTTTTTATTTATATCAAAAGCGAATAAATTTCGATACGTTCTAATAAAAATTTCCTGAAGGACATCTTCAAGCTCATCATGATTTCTAATAAATTTACGCAAATAGTGAGTCAGTTTTATTTGATAACGCCGAATTATTTCAGCGTATTTTTCTTTATCATTTTCTCTAACTTGAACTATTAGCTGTTCATCAGTAAATTGATCAAGGTTCATATACTTATAATACAACCACAAATAAGAATTATTTCAGATTATGTGAATAATACCATATTAAGACTGCTTTTACTAATAAAAAAAGTGCCGTTTTCAGCACTGTTTTTTTGTTCCGAGGCTTGGAATCGAACCAAGATAGACAGCTTCAAAGGCTGTTGTCCTACCTTTAGACGACCTCGGATTATACGCGAAGTTGACGACGCATCGCCAAACCGCTAGATAATGTAGTGAGGATCAATACACTAATAAACTGAACCCCAAACACATACAGAATATTCGAATTATAGTAATTTGTCAAGGAGAAGCTACTTGGAAAAATTACTGACAAATAAGGATCTATAAAACTTAAAGCAAAGTAAATAAGAATAATGGAAATAGTCAAACTCAATGCTGAAAAAATAAAAGATTCAACCAAATATGGCCCACGAATAAACCAGTTACTAGCACCGACTAAACGTTTGATCCCGATTTCTATTTTTTGAGTATGGATAGCACTACGAACGGTATTAAAAACTATCAAAAAAGATATTACTGCAAACAATAACACCAATCCAGCTACCGCCTTTTCAGTACGACTAGTGATATTTTGTATTTTTTCTATTGCACTTTCATGTTCGTCAAAACTCTTGGCCTCGATCAGATGTTCGTATTCAGGCACACTCAAGGCTTTGATAATTTTTTTATAATCACCAGGTTCTCTAGTTTTAATAATCATAGTTGGACCAAACGGATTTTTATTTAATTCAGCTAAAGCCCCTAAAATATCTTTGCTTTGACTGTGCCTTTTTTTGAATGAAATTAACACCTCATCGGCATTTAGCAGTTTTACATTTACTACTTCCGGAAAAGCACTAACGTATTTATTTATCTCAGTGACATTTTTTTCTCCAGCTTCAGAACTAAAATATACACTAACATTCACTTGATCTTTTATGAGACTAACAGCTTCTTTAGTGATAATTTTTACACCCCACAAAGCATTTACCGACAAAAGCATTAAAACTAAAATTAAAACAGTCATAAAAGATAAACCGAAATTTCTACCGATATCTTGAAAAGCAAATTTTAACATTCTGACAATGTATATCATAAAATATATTTACCAGCTTCTTGATCTAAAGTGAGATGGCCTTCATGCAAAGTTATTACCCGACGACGTAAAGCATTTACCACTTCACGATTGTGGGTTAATAGTAAAACCGTTGTTCCAAATTCATTAATTTTTTTTAAAATCTGAATAATTTCTTCGGCATTGATAGTGTCCAAATTACCAGTAGGTTCATCGGCTACAATAATTTTTGGCCGATGAGCCAACGATCTAGCAATAGCTACGCGCTGCTGTTCACCACCAGACAACTGCATCGGATAACGATTGTGACGTTGAGCTAAGCCAACTATTTCTAATAACTGTGGAACTACTTGAGAGATGCGGCGACTTTTTTCACCGGCTACTTCTAAAGCAAACGAAACATTTTCATAAACAGTTTTTTGTGGCAATAGTTTGTAATCTTGGAAAATCATGCCAATCTGACGTCGTAAAAAAGGAATTTCATTGGTCTTTATTTTTGTAATATCCCAATCACCTATTTTAATACTACCTTTGGTGGGACTTTCTTCGGCAATCAAAAGCCTGGTAAAGGTGGTTTTGCCACTACCGCTTTGTCCGATGATTGAAACAAACTCACCCGCTTTGATATGCAAACTAATATCACGCAAAGCAACTGAATTCGAAGAATATATTTTTGTTACCCCTTCGATTGTAATCATAGTAAATATTATACCACAAAAGAAAATAAACAAAAAATTCAAAACTGTATGGTATGTTAATAACAATTGAGCCGACCATGGGAATTGAACCCATGACCTACGGTTTACGATACCGTCGCTCTACCAACTGAGCTAGGTCGGCTAAAAAACATGACCGCCCGTCGCTTAAAACTAAAAAAAATTTTAATCTTAAGTGAGTGCGGGCGGTCCAATGTTCTGACTTCCCTCCTTCACTGTCTATAACACCTCAACTTAGTTGGGGTGGAGTGTTTACAAGACAACACTCTGCATTTTATTTCCCACCATATTTCAGAGGATGGGAATTCTTTTGATAGGCTGCGCACCGTTGCCTTTTCTGCCACTATATTCACGACGGCGAATACGTCCGATAGGACAATCCTTGCAAGGATGTTGTGCAGCAAAAGCATTCCCGTTGAGATAACCATCAAGACACTTGTCTAAATTCATGTCTGGCTTGTTTTGTGGTTCACACCCCACAATTTCATCCAGTTCGGATTTCTGACCAACGCTCAACATGGCTGACTCCATGCAACTGACAGTGTTGCTTTTATATAATATCAAGTAATACGGAAAAGTCAAAAAGACACCAACGTAATTGGTGTCTTTTTTTGATATATATTTTAAAAATTCCCCGTTTGTCGTTTCGAGCGGGATACGAGAATCGAACTCGCATCTTAGCCTTGGGAAGGCCACATACTACCACTGTACTAATCCCGCAACAAAACAGGAGCTTACGCCCCTGTTTTTTATCTGTATTATTTGGTTGTACTAGTGCTTAAATTCACAAATGGGTTATGAATTTTTGCATACAAATGGAAAGTGGCAGATTTCGCCATCTGATCCAAAAATGCTTCTGGAGTTGGGAAACGGAATAAGATGTGACGAGCGTGTACTTTTTCAGCATCAACCATTTTTCCTTTAGTGTCTTTCACTTTTTCAGTCTTTTTTTCGTCCAATTTTATAATATGATAGCCATATTGAGTTTCTACCAAATCTTTGGTCATTTCACCAACTTTTAGTCCATATACAGCTTTTTCAAATTCTGGTACCATATCCCCTTTTCCAAACCAACCAAGATCGCCTCCCTTGGCGTTAGTGCCATCTTCGCCATATATTTTGGCTTCTTCAGCAAAATCTTTACCGGCTTTTATTTCGTTTAACACTACCAAAGCTTTGTTGCGAATATCTTCTCGAGCTTTTTGATCACCTTGAATTTTTTCACTAATTTTTTGTTGTAAGACAAAATTCTTTATTACTTTTTCTTCGTATTGAGCGTATGTCCAACCATAACGCTGTTGAATTTCTTTTTCAATTTCTCCTTCGTTTTTGAATTGTTTTAACAAGTTAGTTTTTAAATCAGCCACATCTTTGTCTTCTATTTTCACATTATATTTTTCGGCCGCCTCTCTTATTAAAACATTGTTAGCCAATCTCCACAAAACTTGATCTGACATTTTTTCTGGAGTTAGACCAGCAGAATTTCCTTTGTTGACTTTATCAAACTCAACCAACTTTTGAATCGCTTGCATATCCTCGACATAGCTGGAATACAACACGCTTTCACCATTTACTTTCATTATTGGCAAACGTAAAAACTTAGCAGTGACCAATGTGAAGTTGTCTGTAGAGGCTTTGGCATAAACACGATAAACACCAACTGCTCCGGAAATTACCACGGCTGCTACCAAAATACCTACTAGTCCAAACGCAAACATTTTCATGTTTTTGTTTTCACTAGAAGATGCAAATATTTCAGAAGTTTTGGTTACTTCTGGCATTGGTGGCGCTGATGGTACTGATTTTTGCTGTTCCTCCTGATGGGTATTTTGTTCCATAAAATAAATTAATTATTATCTTTAAAAAAGAAAAATTTAAACCATTTGATAGGATTTTTAACATTAGACCATTTTACCAAATCAGGTTCTGGTTGTCCAGTGCTATTTTTAAATGAACCACTTGGTATTATCGCTATTTTCTCTCCTGGTTTTAACAGGTTTAGTTCAGTGCGAGCTTTTTCCTCCACAAAAGCTTGTGACTGTACATATTTGACGATATCTACTGTTTGGAGTTTCTTAGCTTCTAATACGCGCACTTCTTCGCGAAGGACATTTATATCACTACGAACCCTGTACTCTTGATAATACGCTCGAATATAGGAAAAAGTCAACAATATGGACAAACCAAACAAAACCAGCAAAAACCAGCGCGAATAAAAAACTTGTTTCCAATTTTTATTTTTTGATTCGGCCATAATTAAATTTATCTTTTTATTGTTCTTCAGTTTTATTTTTTTCAACTTCTTGATCAATCAATTTTAGTTGTTCATCTGTTAAATCTTGAATTTCACACAACTGAGCCTCGTCTAAGTCCGGAATTATGTTTAAAAAAGCTTTGTAAACTGAATCTTGATCACGTAAATTTTTATTTTCAAGAAAATTATTTTTGTGTTCTAAAATAAAATCTAAAATTCTTTGAGGTGATCGAATTTTATTTAATTTTAAAGATGTTTGTTCGCTGTCCGTTTCAATGGTGATTTCTCCATAGTTCAAAACATTTGGCAAAATTCCTTGCTTACGAACATAAACATCAACAATGTCATTGAAATGCACAACTGATAAATATTCATCAAACCAACCAAGTCGATTAATATCCACCAAACGTTCGGTGGTAATTACCGAAATATTTTTATTATTGAAATACCAAGTGTGAAAAATGATATACAATCCAACTAGCATCCCAAAACCGTATACCGTGTATCCCCATACTCCTTGAGAGAACAACCAAAACATAAAAAATGAAGCCGTTCCCATAAACACAAAACCTAACAGATATAACCAAAAATAAGTTAAGAAAAAAGCTTTAATTACCAAAACTATTTCCTCATTTTTACGTAAATTAATTTTTTTTGAAAGAGACATAGTGTTCTAGTATTTCTGTAGCGACAGTGCGATCATTCCAAGTAATTTTTTCACCATTGGCAACTGCTATATAGGGTTCAGTACCTTTGGCAGTTATGACTACTATATCGTTTTCTTTTGCTAAACTAAACGCTTTTTGGATACCTTTAAAACGATCTACCACGACAAACAAATCAACATCATCTTTTTTCCCTGATTCTCTTGCCCCTACAGCCAACATTTGCGCAATTTCTAGCGGATCTTCATCATAACAATTGACATCTGAAATCACGATATAATCACAAAGTTTTCCGGCAATTGCCCCCATTTTAGTACGTTTTAAAGTGTCACGCCCACCGCCATCTGATCCAATTACGGCAATTACCTTACCTTTGCAAATATTTTTTAAAGCTTTAAATAATTCGGTCAAACTCATCGGTTCATGGGCGTAATCTATTACTACTTTAAAATTTTGACCAGCATTGATAAATTCCATTCGTCCTTCTAGTTTGGTAATAGCTCTGAGACCGTGAGCTATTTTTTCTTCCAAAATATTTTGAGTTTTGCCTATCGCTATGGCTGCCAAAGCGTTGTACACGTTAAAATCACCGACTAAATTAATATGATAATTTTTATCCGTTACTTTGAAATGTACCCCCAATTCATCAGAGGATAAAATTGTGGCTTGAGATATTTCGGTCACAGCCGGATTTGTTTTTGATTGCAAACTGTAACCAACTTTTTTTTCCGCCCAATAATTTAAATAAAATGTCGCATTGTCATCATCCAAATTTGCAACGATAATTTTTTCAATTTTTTTATTATTCAAAATTTTGTGAGAATATTTTTTGAGAGTGGCAAATAATTTACCCTTATCCGCTCTAAGATTTTCAAAACCACCATGACGTTCACTATGTTCAGTGCCCAAATTCGTAAAAACAGCAATGTCATATCGCAAACCATAATGACGATATTGTAAAATTCCTTCGGATGAAGTTTCTATCACAGCGTATTGACAGCCTGCTTGCACCATATCGGAAAGCATTTTTTGGATTTGCCCCATGCCAAGCATAGTCATTTTTTTATCGTTAAGCCAACGTTTTTCACCAATTTGAAATTCTACTGTCGACATCAAACCAACTCTGTATCCACCCGCTTGCAGTACCAAAGCAATGAATTTGCAGGTAGTGGACTTTCCCTTCGTACCAGTGACTCCTACCACAATTAATTTGCGTGCGGGACGACCGTAGCGCCAATAGGCTGCAACAGCAATCAAAAAATGCTTTAAATTATTAATTTTTTGTTTGAACATATTTTTTAAGCACGGATACTTACCTCATACACTACTTGTTCCAATTTGTGTAACGCTTGTTTGGCTTGATCAAATTTATTGCGGTGATAACCGGTTAAATCCATATCCATCAATTCTCCAATAATTTCTTCAGCATATTCATAGCATTTTTTAGTCAGTTCAAAATTACGAGCGGTAGCGGCTCGAATCGCATAACGACATAATTCACCAGGCACATCACATAAGCCACTAATAAATGTGTCAGGATCTACTACAACTCCTTTAATTTTTCCAACTGGTTTGTTGTGCACATAGTTATTAAAAAGCATTGCCTCTACATATTCTTCTAAAGCAGCGCGATAAGAACCTTCATTAAATAAACGTTTATCATTTTTAAATTTTTTGTATAATTCCAATAATAAACCCTCAGCTAATTTTAAACGTTCATTACCGCCTTCTTTGTCATCGCGCTGAAGGGCAAAAATGGCCTTTTTGGCGTGTTGTTGGGCGTCTCCAGACATCTTTATAACTTCACGTCTTTTTTGAGCATAGCTCAACAAATCGGAACGAACAGACTGGGTATATTTTTTGTCTAACATAAATTATCCACTTTAATAGTTAAAGGCACTTGATTTTTTATTGATTTTATTATATCATTCTTTTTGTTGTTTTGTCTACGCAAAATTTCAGTGGGCCGGTAGCTCAGCTGGTAGAGCAGATCCCTTTTAAGGATAAGGTCCCGGGTTCGAGCCCCGGCCGGCCCACAAACGAAAAACCCTTCGATTTTTATTTAATCGAAGGGTTTTTTATTTTACTTAATCTTGTTTTATTTACTTGGATTAACGTCTACACTAATTTTAGCTCCACCTGAGACCGCTTTTCCTAAATAGGTTAATTCCACAGTTGCTCCAGCTTTTTTGAGAATATATTTCTTTTTGGCATTAATTTTTAATACCACATTGGAACTTTTGGCGCCAGAAAGTTTTAGCCAAACATATTTACCATCAAATTTGGTAACCTTAAATTGAAAATTAGCACCATCATAATCAAAAGATTTGTTTTTACAGATAGAATAAACACCATCTGCTCCTTTTTCGTTGGTACAACTATCACTATATGAATCTTCAGGAGTAGTATTTGAATCTACTTTAAGCAGAGCTCGTCCTTCCGCTCCTATACCCAGATAAGTCACGGTCAAATATTTACCTGGCTTATTAGTGACATAAAAAGTTTCCGGAACATTCAAAACTAAATCGGCGTCTGTTTCGCTCAAACTTCCAAGTTCAACATTGGCTGTTTCACCATCATGAGCAACTACTTTTACTCGACTTCCACTCCATTGGTGATCTATCGAGAATCCAGTGCAAATTATAAAGTTGGTATTTCCACCTGATATATCACTACAAGCAGGTAAAACATTTATTGTGCTAGTCGTAACTGAAGTTTTGAAAGAAAAATATGAATAATCAGACCATTGACCAGTTAAGCCATTTGGGAACAATGGCAATACTTTGGCTCTAAATTGGTTATCCCCAGCTAAAGCTGGAGTTTGAAAGCTGTTGAAAAATGTTTTCCATTTTGAAACTGAAGCCCATTGAGCTGAACCGCAAGTATCACAGGCTACTTCCACTTGATATTGATTAGCGTTGTCAATTTTATTCCAAGCCAAATCGGCAATTCTTGGGTAGTTGGTTAAAATAGAATTATTAGCTGGAGCGATAATGACTGTTTTTGCGTTAGTATCAAATTTATTTTGACTATCTTCACCGGCCGGTTTGACTTGACAAGCTCCGTTTACACAACCAGATGGACAATTATACCATTGGGTATGAACATAATTTTTACTCCCAAACGAACTACAGTGGGTTTCGGCAATGAAATTTCCTGATGTTTTGTTTTTATCGCCAATATATGCCCCACAAGTATCTGGATAAGAACCTTCAACACCAGTTACCTCGTCATTTCCAGTCGCTGTACCAAAAACATCATAATTCAAACCATCCGTCTCGGTGCATTTAACCGCTGGAGTTGGTGCCGGTTTGGCCTTACAAGCGCCAGCAAAACAGCCATTTTCACATTTAAACCATTGGTCGTGTACTTTTCCATAAGAACAATTTTTTTCATCAATATAAGTACCTTCATTTTTTCCAGAATCACCAACAAAATTTCCACAACTATCAGAAAAGGTACCAACCGATAAACCATTTTCTGATTGACCGGTAGCCGAACCGGCGACATCATAATTTAAACCATTATCATTTTCAGTACAAGCTGGAGTTGTGACAGGAGCAACAGCCGCTTCTTTTAGACAAGCACCATCCGAACAGCCGTTATCGCATTTTGACCATTGAGTGTGAATATACCCATTGGAACAATTACGTTCAGCCACATATGGTCCTTTTTCTTTATTTAAATCTCCGACACTATTTCCACAACTATCATTTAAAGTAGCCATCGAAGTTGAACCTTCAACCACACCGGTTGCCCAACTTGATTTATTATAATCCAAACCGTCATCACCCTCTGTACAACTAGCTTTAGCCACTGCCGCAATTTCATCACTAGAACAAGGTCTCCAACTAACATAATACTCCACGTTAGAAGTACACTTCATGGTATAAAATTTATAACCATACTCAGTTTGACGACAAGCTGTTGTCAAAGGATAAGTAGAACCAAATTTTTCTACAGAAATATCATTCCCCGCCTGTGTACATTTGGTCACAAGCACAGTGTTTCCACCAATTTCTGGCAAAGCAGCGTAGGTAGCCGTTGGAACTACCAACAAAAAAGCAAACATCGCTGACAGAAGAAAAGCTTTCTTCATATTTTGTAAAATAATTTAAAACAAAAAAATGGTATTTTCTGTTTCAAGTTGAATATTTAATTGATGTTATTATATCACACTATAAACAAAAAAAGTATTATCGCTGAATTAAGCTCTCAATAATACCAATAATTTCTTCGGGTTTGGCTATTGGCATTATTGTGGCTATCTTTATTCCCAACCTTCTTTTTTCAATATCGTCTGTCAATAATTCTCGCACTGTTTTTGCTAAATAATTTCCATCCGCGGTGCGTTCGTCAATAAAAATAGCCGCCTTTTCATCAGCAATAAATTTAACATTATCATATTGATGTCCTGGTTTTGGAATCAAAATCGCCGGTTTTGACAAAACAGCGATTTCACTAATTGAGCCAAATCCACCACGAGAAATAATAATTTCCGCAACAGCATAAGCGTCAGCCATTTCATCAGTAAAAAATGTATAGTGATGATAATGATCAAAAAATTTTGAAGCGCGATCCACTAGCTCTTGCGAACGTTCTTTACCGGAAAGATGAATAATTTCACAAAATCCCTGAAGATGTGAAATCGATTCTACCGCCAACTGATTTATTCTATATGAACCAGTACCTCCGCCCATTACTAATATTACTGGCAAATTTGATTGAATATTAAACCTTTTTTTTGCTCGTTCTTTGTTCCCTTTTAAAATTTCATTTCTAACCGGATTCCCCAACCATACGGTTTTATTTTGATTAAATTCAACTAAATTTTTTTTCAGAGCCACCGTAATAGTGTCAGCAAATGGCGCCATCAATTTATTCGCCAAACCCACTTGCCAATCTTGTTGGTGAATCCACTCTGGGATGCCCAGTAAAGCCCCCGCCCAATGCAATGGCACACTCACAAAACCACCGGCTGAAACTAAAAGAGCTGGTTTTTCTTTTATTAACAAAAAAAATGCTTGAAAAAAAGCAATAATAATTAAAACAACATCAAAAATGTTCCAAACAGAAAAATATCGACGCCATTTACCGGAAGTTAGCGCGATAAATCTAATTTTTTGTTTTTCGACAAATTCTTTCTCCGGCCCATTTTTTGTACCAACCCAAACATATTCTGTGTCTGGATATTTTGCAGAATAGGCTTCTGCCACAGCAAGTAGCGGCGTAACTGGTCCCAAAGTTCCACCACCGGAAAAAATAATTTTCACACTAATAATCTTTTAATTTACTAATTAAATCAGAATGTTGAATTTTCTCCAACGCCTTCGCCTCAATCTGACGGATACGTTCACGCGTCACCCCAAATTCTTGCCCAACTTCTTCCAAAGTATGAGTAACACCATCGCCCAAACCAAAACGCATTTCAAGTATTTTTTGTTCACGAGGTGAAAGAGATTTGATAGCCTCTTTGACATAGTCGCGTAATAGTTGCAAACCAGCCGCGCGATCTGGTGAGACGTTTTTAATATCCTCGATAAAATCTCCAAGCTGAGTATCTTCATCATCATCGCCAACTGAGACATCGAGCGAAACAGTGTCTTGAGAAATTTTAATAATGTGATTAATTTTTTCTACTTCTTCACCCATTTCAGCGGCCAATTCTTCTGGAGTTGGATCACGTCCCAGATCTTGAGTAAGACGGCGTTGAACTTGCTGGAAACGGTTAATTGTTTCCACCATATGCACTGGAATACGAATAGTACGAGACTGATCAGCTAGTGCACGAGTGATGGCTTGACGAATCCACCAAGTAGCATAGGTAGAAAATTTATAACCTTTACGATGATCAAATTTTTTCACCGCTCGAAACAGGCCAATATTGCCTTCTTGAATCAAATCCAAAAGTGACAAACTTTTGCCAACAAATTTTTTGGCAATCGAAACTACCAAACGTAAATTAGCTTCAATGATTTTTCGCTCAGCGGCTTTGTCACCACGTTCTTTACGTTTGGCCAAAGACACTTCCTGTTCACCAGTCAATAGTGGAATTTTGCCAATTTCACGCAAATACATCTGGATAGAGTCAGATGAAATTTCACCAAGATCAAACGGTACATCCATGTCCGGTTGTTCACCTTGAAATTCTTTTAAAGTTTCTTTGTGTTGTTCTTTGACTCCCAAAATACTTTGATTTGATTCCACCACACTCACACCGTTTCTTTCGATGGCGTCCAAAAACCCTTCATAGAGATCTAAATACAACTCCGGTCTTTTCATTAGACCTAGCAATTCTGTATCGGTTATGAAACCACGATGACGACCCTTGCTAATTAGTTTGTAAAGCTCGTCGTTGGTCGGTTCGATTTCCGGTTCACTTTCTACAATCGGTCTGTCAGTTTTTTGCAAATATTTTCCTTTTTTAAAAGGTTTGTCTTTTGGTAGTTTAAAAATTTTTTTATTAGGTACTTTTGAGGTCATTTTTGCGGTTGTTTTTGAAATTGATTTTTCTATCTTTTTCCCAACCACCTTTGAAAAAACTTTATTTACCACTTTACCTACTACTTTTTTAATTAACATTTCACTTTTTTTAAACGGTTTAACAACCGATTTTTTCACTGGTTTTTTCATAGGCGCATTTTTTTTGCTAAAGTTTTTTTTCTTTGGTTGTTTTTCCTGTTTTTGCATAAGATACAAACTAATTAAATACTTTGAAGTTCAATTAATAATTTTTCCATTTTTTGTTTATCTGGATTTTTTTCTGACGATACCATGGCCAATTCCTGCCCAATTTGTTTCCTTCTTTTTTTCGCCCATTCATCTTTGATTTGAATTATCAACTCGATCAATTCATCTTTTATCGTTATTTCTTCAATATTTTCTATTTGAATTTGGGCGGTCATTTTCAAATCTTCAAACTCATTTTTATATTCTGATCCATCAAAAAAACTCCGCCAAACTTCAGCAGTATTTACTTGGTTACTATTATAATGATTTTTTATGAATTCGTAAAGATGTTCATAAAAACTATTATTCCAACAATTGTCTTTTATCCCTCCCCACAGAGAAGATAGATACTGAGGAGAATAAATTAAAATCATCAAAAATCTTTTTAACAACATGTCTAGACGATCTAATTGTACTGGTTTTTTATTTTGTTCAACTTTAATTTCACCTGAAACACTTTTGTCATTTTTGTAAAATCGCTTCAAATCATCTCTTAACACCGAAGTGTCTGTTCCCAACCTTCCAGCCAATTCTTTAAGCCAATAATCTCGCTCCACCGCAAATGGAATTAATCCTATAATAGGCAAAAGTTCGTTGGCAATTTTTTGTTTTTCTTTCGGATCGGAAGTATTTTTATTATAAAATGTCATTTCAAAAAACCAGTGCAAAACATCGCTGGCATTTTTTACTGATTCAAACCAGATATCAGGATTTTTTTGCAAACACTCATCGGCATCTTTGCCTTTACCATCTGGAACTCGAATCGCTTTGACATTTAACCCTTCACTCAAAGCAATATTAATACCCCTTTTGGCCGCAGCAATTCCGGCCGAATCACCGTCAAACGCCATGGCAATATTATTGGTATATCGCTTGAGTAATTTTATTTGTTCCAGTGTTAGAGCGGTTCCAGAAGATGCCACAACATTCTTCATCCCTGCCTGATGACAAGCCACCACATCCATTTGTCCTTCTACTAATACAACTTGATCCTGTGATTTTATTTCAATCTTGGATTTATCCAAACCATAAATAACTCGTGATTTGTCGTAAACTACAGTTTGGGGAGTGTTTACATATTTACCACCACTATTTTCCGTTTCTACTAATACGCGTCCGGTAAAACCAACCACATTACCATGTACATCCCAAATAGGAAACATTATCCGTCCCCGAAAGCGATCGTAAAATCCTTGACCAGCCCGAGCGGCATCTTTTTTTATCACCAAACCAGCGGCAATAAGATCATCCACTCCCACCCCTTTTTTCAAAAAATATTTTGTTAATAAATCCCATTGATCAGGAATAAAACCAACTTGCCATTTTTCAATTGTTTCTTTTTTTAAACCTCGTTTTTCCAGATATTCACGCGCATTACTTGCCCCTTCCATTTCTGTTAAGATATGATGAAAAAACAAAGCCGCTTTTTGATTTATTTCTAAAATACGATTTTTTTGACTCTTGTCAATTTCACTACGATAGCTATCAATTTTTATTCCCGCCCGATCAGCTAGTAATTTTAGGGCTTCAGTAAAATCCAGGCCTTCCATTTCTTGAACAAAAGAAAATATGTCTCCGCCTTTGCCACAACCAAAACATTTCCAAATTTGTTTTTCGGCATTGACCATAAAAGACGGGGTTTTTTCCCGATGAAATGGACAAGGTGCTTTATAATAAATACCAGCCTTTTTGAGCGGTACATATTCTCCAATAGTTTGCACAATATCCAGCTTTTCTTTGATAAGTTGAGTGTCAGCCATAATACCTTAAACCTATCACTGTTTAGCGAAAAAAACAAGGGTTGGCTTATTCTCTTCTTAATGCCTCAATCGGATCGAGCGCCGCCGCTTTTCTAGCTGGATAAATTCCGAATATCAATCCAACCAAAGCGGAAAAACCTAAAGAAAGAAAAATTGAAGAAATTGGAATTGAATATAACCAGCTAAATTCATAATATTTGGCAATCCAATAAACAACCAAGGCTAAAAACGCTCCAAAAATAATTCCGATTATTCCACCAATCACTGTCAAAACGACTGCCTCCAGCAAAAATTGCATCAAAATATCTTTATTTTTTGCCCCAATCGCTTTGCGTAAACCAATTTCAAAAGTACGCTCCGACACTGACACATACATAATATTCATAATACCAACCCCACCAACCAACAATGATACACACACTAGTGCTACCAATAAAAATGTTAAACCGTTAATGATGCTTGATAAGGTACCTGCTGCCTCCTCCATAGTATTGATCGCAAAATCATCTTTGTTTGGATCGATAATATCATGATTGACTCTGATTGATTCCTGAAGATCCAAAACAGTATTTTTTATTTGTTCTTTATCTTTGGCTTTAGCAATTATTTGACGGACATAATCAATACCAAGTATTCTTTTTTGCATTGTTTTGGTTGGAATATAAATCACGTTGTCCATATCCATACCAAACATTGCCCCTCGTTTGGCAGCTACACCCACCACTTTGAACGGTTTTCCTTTGATGTAAATAGATTTATAGACCGCATCATCAGCTCCAAATAACTTATCGGCCACGACCGAACCTAAAACCGCTACCTGATACAAGGAATTTTCTTCCTCAGCCGAATATAGTCGACCACTGGATAAATTAAAAACCTCCACATCCGGCATATTTGCCCCCTCTCCCCAAAGTAATACTGTTTTTGTTTGTCCCTCATATTTTACTACGGCTTGTCCTATTACCACTCCATAAGCAGAAACAATGTTTGGGTGTTTTTTTGCAGTTTCAATATCTTTATCATTGAGTGAAGTGATTGTAATTCCGGTTGATTGGCCAACTGCATTATCATGGGAAGTTTTTTTGGTAGACGGTACTTTAGTTTCAATATTTATTGTATTGGGAGAAAAAACATCCAACTGCCCCATTACAAGTTTGTCCAATCCCCGACCAGCGGCCATAATGGTAATCACTACTGCAATACCAATAGCAATGCCTAGAGTTGTCAAAATTGTGCGTGTTTTTTGTGCCTTTAGCGAAACGATAGCTAGTTTAAAATTTGTTTTAATCATATTATTCGTAACGAAGTGCTTCTATCGGATCCAATTTGGATGCGCGCTGAGCTGGGGTTATACCAAAAATTAATCCAATTCCAATCGAAACAAAACAACCCAAAATAATTGAAGAAATTGGCACAATAAAAGTCCAATTATAGCCCATACTTTGAGCCACTTTTGCTATGATAAAAGAAACTAAAATCCCCAAAATAATACCAACCAATCCACCAATAAAAGTAATCATGATAGTTTCTGTCATAAATTGTTGAACAATGTGACTATTTTTTGCGCCCACGGCTTTTCTCAAACCTATTTCTTTGGTGCGTTCTTGAACAGCCGCCAACATAATATTCATGATCCCCACACCGCCAACTATTAGAGCAATACTCGCTACGGCCACCAAGAAAAATTTGAGAGCATCAGTAATTTTGGTGATTGCCTCTAATCCTTGAGCCATAGAACGCACTGAAAAATCATCGTCTGCTGGTAAATCAACTTTGTGGCGTTCGCGTAAAATTATGCGCGCTTGATTCATCGCTTCACTCACATTGCTTGCGTCATCTACTTTTAATCTAGCAAAACTAATATAATTTATCCCCAATAATAATTTTTGAGCGGTACTCAAAGGAACAAAAATTTGATTATCTTGATTTTGAAAACCAGAAGTTCCACGCATTTTCATCACTCCAATAATATTAAAAGAAGTTTTTTTAATTTTTATTTTTGTTCCCAATGGATCTTGATCGCCAAATAAGTCTTTAGCAGCCTGCCAGCCCAGCACTGCAACTTTATCCGAACCGCGATCTTCATCGCTCGTAAAAAAGCGTCCCTTTTCAATACCGGCATCTTCAACATTTGGCAAATCAGCATTTACTCCCACAAAAGTTGTGTCAGTTTTTCTTTCCCCCCACACAACAGTATCTGTTCCTTTTACATAACCAGTCGCGGCGATAAAATGAGGATATTCTTTTAATAAAGCTTTCAAATCATCTTCTTTTAAAGATGTTACCACCACTCCAAAAACTGAAGCGGGCGGACCCTTTTCATCAGAATGTCCTGGTAATACACCCACTAAATTTGATCCGAGACTACTCACCTGATTAATAATTAAACTTTGAGCTCCCGCCCCAACCGACATGACTATAATTACCGCCATAATACCAATAATAATTCCAAGCATTGTCAAAAAAGATCGCATTTTATTACGACCAATCAAGTGCCACACACCATGAACATTTTCCAATAAGTTCATACTATTTTATAAGATCGTTCACCTCACTAGCCACCAAACGATTTTTTACCAATTCATCAGAAATGATACTACCATCACTAACTCTTAAAATTCTTTTGGCATGTTCGGCTGTATATTTTTCATGAGTAACCAAAATTATGGTATGACCTTCTTCATTTAATTTTTGTAAAATACGCATAACCTGTAAACCTGATTTGGAATCCAAATTTCCAGTCGGTTCATCGGCAAAAATAACAGAGGGATTATTTACCAAAGCACGAGCAATGGCTGCACGTTGTTTTTCACCACCAGAAAGCTGACCTGGCGAATATTGTAAACGATGATACAACCCAACTGACTCCAAGGCCTCGGTAGCACGTTTTGTTCTTTCTTTTTCAGGTACATTGGTATAGATCAGTGGCAACATTACATTTTCCAAGATAGTCGTACGTGGCAAAAGATGAAAAGCTTGAAAAACAAAACCGACTGAATTGCCACGCATCTGCGCCAAATCATCGTCCTTTAACGTGCTAACATCGCGACCATCAAAAATATATTTTCCAGCAGAAATTTTATCCAAAAAACCCAAAATATGCATAAGGGTAGATTTGCCAGAACCACTTGGACCCATTATCGCCACAAATTCCCCTTTTTCTATTTTAAAATTTATATTATGCAAAACCGGTGTTACCAAATCTTCGTTGTGATATTCTTTGGAAACATTTTGCAATTCAATAATTGGCGACATATTATTTTGTTGCTTGGATACCCAAAATTACCAGTTGACCATCGTTTAATCCTTCCAACACTTCTACCTTTCCATCGTTGCCTTTTATACCAAGTTTTATTTCCTTTTTTACTTCTTGATTATTCTCTAAAATATTTACAAATTTTCCACCATTAGTTCGAATTGAACGAGAAGGAATAATTAAAGCATTTTCACGCTGATCTGTTTTTATAATCACGTTGGCCGTCATACCTGGTTTAACAGGTTTGTCTGAATCATCCAAACTTATTTTTACTTTATAATAAACTACATCTTGAATGACGGTTGAACCTGGATCAATATTTATTACTTTTCCAGAAAATTTTACATCATCGCCAAAAGCATCCAAAGTAATGACCACAGGATTTTCTAATTTAATTTTGGCTATATCTGTTTCGGACACATCTACTTTTATTTCATAATGTGGAGAAAGAAGTTTGAAAGCGATATCGCTACCGTTTACAGTTTCTCCGACTTTACTATTTACCTGAGTGACCACACCGTCAATCGGCGCAAAAATACTGGCTTTATTGCGATTGGCCACTGCTTGTTCTAAAGCTGCGCGGTAGGAGGCCACATCCACTTCACGTGGTACGTGCAAGGCGTCTCGCAGAGCGGCTTGAGCTTTGGTTACTGAAGTTTGGTAAGATAAATAAGTATTGCGCGCTGTAACAATGGCATGTGTTTCATCGATAATAGTTGCATATTTTGTAGAGAGAGTAGTTCGTGCCGCTTGAATATTTGTTTTCATGATATCCAGCGCACTTTGAGTAAGCGATCCAACCGGAGCTGTCTTATCCAAAACGCCAGAAACATAAAATAGACAATTTTTCATTGCCAATATCGCTTCATCGGCTTTTTGGACTACTTTATCTATATCAGTGTGTGAAGAATTTTTAGTGATAGAATTTGCTGACAAGTCGAATTCATTTTTTGCTTGTTTGGCCAATAAATATTGTGTTTTAGCCACATTTAAATTGGTAGTGTCCAAAATTGATAAATAACTTTCAAAGCTATCATTGGCCAAACTATTATCAATACCTAAAATATTGTCCGCTGATGTCAGTGTTGTAGATAATACAATTTGCACCGATTGTAAGCTAACTACCAAATCATCATAAGTATTTTGAACCAATTTACTATTTTCAATTTCATCACCATTTCCATTGGCTTGCATTAAATCATTTTTTGCTTTGGTTAAATTTGAGTCTAGTTGCGCTATATAATCCGGAGTAGAACCGGCTAACTGTTTATTTAAATTGGCCTGTGCTTGAGCGACCGCCGCGTTTAATTCTGTTAAACGTAAATTGCCTAGTAATTGTCCGGCCTTTACTTGACCACCTTCTTTTACTAATACATTATTTAAAATTCCTGGTATTTCAAATTTTAAAGACAGGTCTTGCATTGATTCAATTTGCCCAGTAGCGTCAACACTTTGTATTATTGTGCCACGTTCTACTTTTACAGTATCATACACTGGAGGTAAATTGGATTTTTGGTATCTACTATATCCAAAATAAGAACCGGCGACCACTACTACCAAAATAAAATAAAAACTTTTTTTCTTAAAGATATTCATATAAATTTAAATATTTCTTTCCCAATCTTGAGCTTTTTCCAAAAACTCATTTTTTATTTTATTAAAATATTCTTCGGCTTCATCAAATTCATTTTTAATTTTTCCATCCAAAATAGCTTCTTCGATTGCTTCTTTTATTTTGCCAACTGTCGGTCCGGGTTTTAAGCCGCATTCCTTCATAATATCTTCTCCTCTAAATGGTGATTGAAAGGCACGTAATTTGTCGCGTTCTAAAACTTGGGCGATACGCTTTTCGAGATTATCATAATTTTTTAAACGTTTTTCTTTTTTTAAAGGATTACCAGTAGTAATATCACTACGACCTAAAATCAGCAAATCTGACAATTCTTCATCTACCGCTACTATCAAACGTCGCACTGCCGAATCAGTAATATCTTCATCCATCAGACTAATCGGCTGTTGGTGCCAACGTACTAATTTTGCTAAATAATCTGTGTCATTTTTTGATAATCGTAGACGCTTGGCTATATTATAAACCATTTTTTTACCAACAAATTCGTGCGCATAAAATGTCCAACCAATTTTGGGCAATAATTTTTTTGTTTTAGATTTTCCAATATCGTGTAATAGCCCGGCAAAACGTAACATAACTTTGTTACTACGCAAAGCGATATTATCCACCACTTTAAAAGTGTGTACTAAATTATTTTTGTGTTGATGGCCAAATATTTCTTCTACTCCATCCAAATCTACTACCTCCGGTAAAACCAAATCCAATAATTTTGTCTGAAACATCAAAGCCAAACATACCGACGGAGTTTTTACCGACAACATTTTTAATAATTCTTCTTGAATCCGTTCCGCGGAAATTATTTTTAAACGATCACAATTTTTATGTATAGAATCCAAAGTTTTTTTATCAATTCCAAATTCTAATTGACCGGCAAAACGAACTGCCCGCAACATTCGCAATGGGTCATCACTAAACGTAGTATCTGGATCCAACGGAGTACGTAAAATTTTATTTTGTAAATCTTTTTGTCCGTCAAATGGATCAATTATTTGACTAATTATTTTTTTTATCGTTGGTTTCAACAGTCCAGCAAAAGCAATAACAGGCACAACCATAGCATTGACCGTAAAATCTCGCCGTGATAAATCCTGATTTAAACTAGCAGTTTGTACTTTTGGTTTACGCGAAGTGGCTTCATAGTTTTCGGATCTAGCACCGGCAAATTCTACCACTAATTTTTCTTCTCCTTCACCCAACACATATCTGGCCGTATCAAAATCTGTAAATTCAACTAGGCTCCCCTCCTCCTTCATATACAGATCAAATTTTTTAGCAAATTCCAAACCACTGCCAATCACTACAAAATCTATATCCTTTTTCTCTCCTCTTCCCAAAATAAAATCACGTACAAAACCACCTACCACATAAACAGGTATTTTTTCTTTTTTTGAGCAAGTATTTATTTTTTTTATGATTTTAAAAACATCCATACTAGACTAGACTGTTTTGCTACGACCGGATCGTTTTTGAGCAATTTCATCAGTAATCCACCCATCTCTGAGTAATTGTTTGATGGAATTTTCCATACTCACCATACCATCTTTGGAACCGGTTTGGATAGCTGATTTAATTTGATTAATATTATTTTCTTTTATCAAATTAGCAACACCGGTATTGTTGACTAAAATTTCTCTAGCTGGCACTCGTCCACCATCTTTGGAAGGTAATAATTGTTGAGCAACCACAACTTTTAACACTGATGAAAGTTGTAATAAAATCTGTCTTTGTTTGGCTCCATCAAACACATCCACAATACGTTCTACCGCCTCCGCAGCACTGCTAGTATGTAACGTAGAAAGTACCAAATGACCAGTTTCCGCCGCCGTCAAAACCGTCGCTATAGTTTCAGGATCACGCATTTCTCCAACTAAAATAACATTTGGATCCTGACGCAAAACATGTTTTAAAGCATTGGCAAAAGAATTGGTATCAGTACCAACTTCACGCTGTTCAATTAGACAATTTTTATCTTCAAACAAAAATTCGATTGGATCTTCGATTGTTACTATGTGAGCTTTGCGAGTTTTGTTAATCTCTTCAATGATAGCCGCCAAAGTAGTAGATTTTCCACAACCAGTCGGTCCGGTAACCAAAACCAAACCATCCAACATATTTGGCACATCCTTCAAAATTGGTTCAAATCTCAAGTCAGTTATACTAGGGATGGTCGCTGGAATTAAACGCGCGCTCAAACCGATCACATCCTCTTGACGGTGTAAATTCACCCGAAAACGTACGCCATCTTGTTCGTAACTAAGATCCAATTCTTTTTCTCCTTCAAAACGAGCTTTTTGATCTTTACTAATCAATTCTTCATAAATTATTTCTTCCAATTCTTTGGCATTGAGCGGTTTTTCGTCCATTTTTTTTAATTCTCCTTCCACTCTGATCATTGGCAATTCGTTGCCAACCAAATGCAAATCAGACGCTTCTATCCTAATAGCTTCTTTAAAATACTGTTTAATATTCATACAAACACAAAATTATAACTAAAAATAGCCAGATTAATCAATTATTTTATCGACGCTTTTATTAATCCAACAAATAAAGGATGTGGACTAGTAGGACGTGATTTTAATTCCGGATGAAATTGAGTACCAATAAAAAAAGGATGATTTTTTAACTCAACAACTTCTACTAAATCTTTTTCTTTGTTTATGCCAACTACTTTCAAACCAGCTTTGTCCATCATCTCGCGATAGGCGTTATTAAATTCATAACGATGACGATGACGTTCGCTAATTTCTTTTTCACCATATAATTTGGATGTTTTACTGTCTATATCCAGAGTGCAATCATAAGCCCCCAAACGCATCGTGCCACCATATCGATTTTTGTTCACATTCTGCGCTTGCTTTTCATTGATATGAATAATTTGATTTTTTGTTTTGGCATCTACTTCAACTGTATGAGCATCTTTCAGACCTAATACATTTCTGGCAAACTCTACAGTCGCCAGTTGCATACCATAACACAATCCAAGATATGGCAAATTATTTTCACGCGCAAATTGTATTGCTGAGATTATTCCTTCAATACCACGAGTACCAAAACCTCCTGGAACGATCAAGGCATCATAACCGGCCAACCCCTGCAATTTTTTTGGATCTTTTTCAAACTCTTCACTGTCAATCCAAGTCATCTCTGCTTCTGCTCCCAAACTCCAAGCCGCATGTTTTACCGCTTGAATGACTGATATATATGAGTCAGAAAGTGTATAGTTGCCAGTAGCAAAATATTTACCGGCCACGGCAATTTTAACTTTCTTTTTGGCTGATTTCATTTTAGTAATAAACTTGTCCCACTCGACACTATTGTTGGTTTTGTTTAGTTTAACTTTTAATCTTTTTGCTAACAAGTGTCCGAATTTTTGTTTTTCTAACACGGCTGGAATATCATAAATACTCTCTACATCCGGAGCCGAAATCACATCTTCTTTGGACTGCATCCAACAGAAAAAAGCCAATTTTTCACGTCGTGGCTGGTCTAGCTCAAATTGACCACGCGCAACGATAAAATCCGGTTGAATACCACAATTATTCAAGGTGCGAGCCGCATGTTGAGTGGGTTTTGTCTTCATTTCGCCTAGATGAGATGGGATCGGTAAGTAACTCACTAAGACAAAAACAACATCGTCAGGATTGTCAAGTTTCATCATACGAGCCGCGTCCAAAAACAGAATATTTTCATACTCACCCACTGTTCCGCCAATTTCTACCACCATTATGTCTGCTTTTGTTTTTATAGCTGCCGCTTTGATACGGGCGATAATTTCCATTGGAATATGTGGTACTACTTGTACGCAATGTCCTTTGAAACCCATATTGCGTTCTTTCTCTATCACACTCAAATACACCCGACCAGTAGTCATATAATTGGTGGAATACAAATTGGTATCCAAAAACCGCTCATAGTTTCCCAAATCCTGATCAGTCTCATCACCGTCTTCAGTCACAAACACTTCACCATGTTCGACTGGGTTCATTGTGCCAGCATCGACATTAATGTATGGGTCGATTTTTATAGCTGAAACATTAAAACCATAATTTTTAAAAATACGACCTATCGAAGCTGCTGTTACTCCCTTTCCCACACCACTTAATACACCACCAACCACAAAAATATACTTTGTTTTCTTCATAAAATTAGTTAACGGTTTCAACTCTGACCACAATCTGCGCCTCTAGACCATGATTTAATTTTATATTTATTGTATATTCACCAGCTTTTTTAATACTCAAATTTTCGATTTGATTTTTTTCAATTTTAAAACCATGTTTGTGTAGTTCTTGTGCTAAACGTTGTGCTCCAACCGACGCATACAAAACACCAGCTTCACTGGCCTTTTCTTTGATAAATATTTCCAAACCATCCAAACGTCCGGCCAGACCTTGCGACTCATTTAATTCTCTCTCGAATTCTTTAGACTCTTTACGTTTACGATCGCTCAATTCTTTGATATTTTTGTCTAACGCTTGAACCGCCAAATGTTTAGGAAATAAAAAATTGCGAGCATAACCTTCGCTAACATCCTGAATCTCGTCGGCTTTTCCTATTCCTTTGACATCTTGCAACAAAACAACTTTCATACTTGCTTTTTTACCTAATTTACGCTAGTATTATAACATTAAAGAATTAAGAGTGCAATTATGACAAAAACTAAACATGTTGAAACCGAACCAATTTTTAAATCTGGTTTTATCACCATGGTCGGACGTTCCAATAGTGGCAAATCCACTTTACTTAATACTTTGATTGGAACCAAGCTCGCCGCCGTCACCCACAAACCACAAACAACTAGAGATATTATACACGGAGTTTTAAATACCGCGCAAGGGCAGGCTGTTTTTGTTGATACTCCCGGTATTTTAAAAGAAAGACACAACCCTTTGGCTGGAAAACTCACCGAACGTGCCCAAGAGGCACTCAAAGAAATTGATGAAATTTTGTATGTTGTTGATCCAACCAAGGCAATTGGAGCGGAAGAAAGATTTATTTTGTCAATCTTACGTAAATTGAGTGTTCCAAAAATTTTAGTTCTCAACAAGTCTGATCTTCCGGAAACTGAAAAACAATATTTAGAAGATTACAAACAACTGTCTGATGAATTTGATGCCACTTTTGAATTGTCTGCTTTATTAAACCGTCATATTCAACCGCTGAAAGATAAAGTGTACGAAATGTTGCCAGAAGGCATGCCAATGTATGAAGGAGATCAAATTACTAATATCGGTAAAGGAAAATGGATTGCTGAAGTTATTCGTGAAAAAATACTTTTGGCTTTACGCAAAGAAGTACCTTATTCCATCAATGTCGAGGTAAGAAATATCGAAGAAAAACCAGAGATTATAGTTATCGAAGCGGTAATTCTAACTTCTGACTCAAGATACAAAAAAATGATCATCGGTGCTGGTGGACGATCAATCAAAGAAATTGGCATTGCCGCTAGAAAAGAATTATCAACCGCTCTTAATAAAAAAATATTTTTGGAACTAGAAGTTGAAACTGACAGACATTGGGAAGATCGTGCCTAACCTAACAGAAAAAGTCACTATTTGCTGCGTCTTTTTTGTTTGCAATTATTTCACAACAGCTGCAATCGGTTTTTTTACCATTGGTTTCGAATTTAAAACATCCAAAGCTTTTTTAATCATCACGTCTTCACCTATTTTTTCTTTGGCAAAATCTTCTTTTACTTCAACATCCGGTTTGATGCCTTGTTCGTTGATATTTTTATCATTTGGTGTATACCAAAGAGCGATGGTAATTTTCAGAGATGAACCATCTGTCAAATTTTCATAATCTTGTACTGATCCTTTGCCAAAAGTTTTTTCACCAACTATGGTCGCCTTTTCATGATCTTGCAAAGCACCCGCCAAAATTTCAGAAGCAGAGGCTGAACCACCATTTACCAATATAACCGTTTTAAGATCTTTCAAAGGATGGTCACCAAATGTATTATGATTGTTGACCTCGCCATTGCTAAACTTTTCACTGACAATTTTGCCATCTGTAACCCATTTGCTAGCCAAATTCACGGCTGTATCCAAATAGCCTCCAGGGTTATTTCTTAAATCAATTATTAATTTACTTATTTTTTTATCTTGAATTTGTTTGACATATTTATCGAATTCCGGTTCGGTATTCTGATTAAATTGCATTATGCGCAAATAGGCTACATTTTTATTTTTAATTGAAAATGTTACCGATGGAATATTTATTTTTTCACGAATAATAGAAAATTCTTTGGTTTTTGAAAAACCGTTGCGCATAATAGTTAATACTACCGGTGTGCCAGCTTTCCCACGTATTTTTTGTACCGCCATACTAGAATCCATACCAACAGTAATGGTCTTATCAATCGCATAGATTTTATCTCCAGAAAGTAAACCAGCTTTATCTGCTGGTGTACCTGGCAAAGGAGCGATTACCACTAATTCATTATTTTTTACGCCAATCTCCGCACCAATACCACTAAATTCACCTTCTAAACTTTTATTAAACTCATCAGCCGCTTTTGGTGGAAAATAAACAGTGTATGGGTCTCCTACGCCAGCTGCTAATCCCTGCAGAGCACCATAAAAAAGGTCAGAATCCTTGACTGGTTGTTTGGCATATTTTGTTTTTATCTTTTGCCAAACCTCCCAAAACTGATTAAATTGAACATCTTTGGCCAAATTCTTATCAGTATTAAGATTAACAACATTGGTCGTCCAATCACTATTTTCAGCCGCATTGGTTATGGATTTTTTGGCGGCAAAAAACTGACCAGCCAAAATTCCAGCGCCAAACAAAACTACCGCCATAATTGCACTAAAATATATACCAGCATATTTGCGAGCGCGTACATTTGTTGGGACGATGTTTTCTTCTTGCATAGTTTTATTCATTGATAATTTTAATATCCGCTCCTATTGAATTTAAAGTTTCATATAAATTTTCATACCCACGCTCGATTGGATAAGTATTTCGTAATACTGATTTTCCGTTAGCCGCCAACATACAGATCAATATGTTGACTGCAGGGCGCAACGCCGGCGGACAGATTACTTCATTTGACACAAATTTCGTAGGACCTTCGACCCAAAGACGATGGGAATCCAATAAGGTCACTGACGCACCCAACTTTTGTAACTCTAAGGCGTGAACCGCCCGATTTTCATAAGCCCAGTCATGTACCAAAGTGCGTCCGTGTGCTTGGGTTAAAATTGGGATAAACAATGGCAAATTGTCAATATTTAAACCAGGAAAAGGTCGGCCATAAATTTTATCCAACAAAGCAGTCAATACACTGGGAAAAATTTCAATATCCACTAAAGTAAATTTACCATTTTTGGATTTTCTTTCGTTTTTTATTTTATAATTTTGCCCCATTACTTCTAGCTTACACAATTCTAACTCCAAAAACTCTAACGGACAACTTTTTACTGTAATATTCGAACCAGTAGTAATTCCAATCGCAATATAGGTCATCGCGACTATCGGATCCGGCATGATTGAATAATTTTTTACTGGTTTTAGTTTATTAACTCCAGTTATCTCTAAAGTGGTAGTACCGATACCTTTTATTTTTGATCCGGCTTTGTTTAAAAAATAACACAAATCCTGAACCATATAATTGGCTGAAGCCATCTTGATAAGTGTTTTTCCTGGAGCTAGTACCGCGGCCATAATTACATTTTCGGTGGTAGAATCTCCAGATTCATACATCACAATCTTAGCTGCTTTCAGTGAAAAATTTGTCACAGAATAAAAAGAATCATTTGATTCTATTTGTACACCCAATTTTTCTAAAGCATACCAATGTGGTCTAACGGTACGTTCGCCTAGGTGGCAACCGCCTGATCTTGGTATTTTGTATGTTTTTACTCGAGCCGCCAACGCTCCCCACAAAAAAATTGAGGCGCGAGTTTTTTCTGAAGCGCTGGAATCTATTTTGTCCATGTTTAAATCGTTTGAGGCGTCCACTTCCAACTTTCCTTTTCCGCACCATCGTATTTTCACGTTGATACTTTGTAACAATTCGACAATTCTGTTGACTTCTTCAATTTCAGGCATATCCACCAAAATAGTCTTGCCTTTGATTGCCACACAAGCACACAAAATCGCCACAGCTGCATTTTTAGCTGATTGATTTTCTATTGTCCCATGTAATTTTTTGCCACCATTTATTATAAGATAGGACATAGTTTGCACCTTTATTTTTTTATCATTCTATACTATACTACAAAGAATATAATTTTGCAAACCACAATTTGAGTTAATTGTGGCTTAAACAAAGATTATTATGGAATATCCAAAAACACATTTTACTCGTCCTTGGAGGATAACTTTTCTAGTTGTATTTATTATCGCTTTTTTAATAATTTCTCCAATTTTAATTTTATACACCTCCGGCTATCGTTTTGATTTTAAAAATGGTATTGTCCAGGAAACTGGGGCAATCAGTATTGATGTATCACCAAAAAATGTGGTGGCTTATTTAAATGATGTAAAATTAGAAACTAAAATTCCTATTCGCTTAAAAAATTTAATCAAAGGAAAATATAAAATCAAACTAACATCTGACGGATTTTATGATTGGGAAAAAGAAATAATTGTTAAAAATAAACAAACAGCATATATAAAAGAAATAAAACTAATCCAAAAATCTGAACCACAAAAAATAGCTGACAACAAAATAGACAGGCTCTTTCTTTCCAATGATAACAACTACATAATCTATGAAGTCAATGACAGCTTAACCACATTTTGGTTAAGAGATCTGAAAAAAAATATTGAAAACAAAATTTTTACTGGCACAATTGGAAAAACATATCAAGTAGAGTGGTCAAGTTTTAAAAATAATTTTGCCACTATTTCAGCTGATGATTTTTCAGAAATTTACATTATTAATCCGAAAGAACCAGAAAAAAATTGGGATTTGGCCAAAGAAGAAAAAAATAAAATTAGCAAAATTCAATGGGGTGATTTGTCGCAACCAGAAATCTTTTACTCAACAACTGATCAACTGATGGTATCCAATGTTGAAACTAAACAAAATTTGACTATCGGCAAAAATATTTTTCTAGATTGGTATGTAGAAAAAGGGCAAATTTGGACAATACAAAACCCTTCTTCAACTAACCAAACGATCATCACAAAAGATACTTTTGGTTTTTCTAAAGTTTTTAATAATATTATTAAAATTAATGACAAAAAAATTAATTGGAAGATTGTGAAAGCTCAAGACAATCAAATTTTATTAAAAAAATCTGATGTTTCAGAAATGATACTACTTAATCCCGACAAACAATTTTCAATTTTTGGTGATAAATTTTTATCTTCAAATTTTAATAATTGGTGGATTATTTGGACGCCGTGGGAAATCACAACTTTTAGCCAAAACGAAGAACCTTTTTTATTAAATCGTTCTGGAGAACAACTTAAAAAAGTAATCGTTTTGGATGAATACAATACTTTGGGTTTGATTTGGTCAGATAAAATGACTGCAATTTTCCCATATTATTTTGTTAATCACAATTTAATAAATAATAAAATTAATGACGCTGTAGCTGATACTCAAAAAAGGGAATTGTATTTTTCAGCAAACCTAAATAATCAAGACGGACTGTGGCAAATAAAATATTAAATTATAATCGTCTTTCCTATGAAAGTGACTACTTTTACAGACGGTGGCGCCCGTGGTAACCCAGGACCAGCAGCTACAGGGATTATTATCAAAGATGAAACCGGTCACATTGTCGATGCTTATGGTGAATATTTGGGCGAACAAACAAATAATTTTGCCGAATATTCTGCTTTGATTTCCGCTCTAAAACGAGCCAAGGAATTAGGTGCCACCGAAGTAGAATGCGTTTTGGATAGTGAATTAGTTACCAAACAAATGCAAGGTTTTTACAAAGTACGCGAACCTAGTTTACAAAAATTATTTATCCAAGCATATAATGCAGCCAGCCAATTTAAAAAAGTAAAATATCGACACACTTTACGAGAAAATAACAAAGAGGCAGACGCTCAAGTAAACAAAATTTTAGACAAAAAAAATCTTCCCAACTGAGGGAAGATTTTTAATTAGATGATAATTATGGATTGGTAGTAGTGCCAGCAGCTGGAACAATACTAGTGACTGGAGTAGTAACCACAGCTGGTGCAGAAGCTTTTAAGGCATCTTTAGCGGCTGTGAAAGTACTATTCGCCGCTTTTTTGGCAGCACCATATTTTTCATTAGCCGCTTTTTTGGCTACTTCGAATTGAGTGCGAGCAGCTTTTCTAGCTACCTTGTCTTTAGCGGCAGCTACCAAAGCAGTTTTATAATTAGCACCTGCTAATTTTATAGCAGCTAGATATTCCTGACGAGCAGCAGCGAAAGCATCTTTCTTAGTTTTTTCCAAAGCCTTCAATGCTGTAAAATTGGCTTTGTTAGATTCTTTTTTTAATTTAACTTCTGCTAATATCTTTCCTTTTTCTTCCTTAGCGTTAGATTTAATTTCTTTTACTTCAGTTTTTGCCTTTTCAAAAGCTTCTTTCTTTTCTGCCTTTACTTTATCAACTTTTTCTTTGGTTTCGGCGTTGATCTTTTTGATGGATTCTTTGACATTAGTTTTTTGAGCTACTGTTGGGGCAGGAGAAATAACTTGAGCGGCGGCTGGAGAAGCAGCCAAAATTAAACCAGCGACGATGAACGAAGATACGATTTTTTTCATATATTTTATATTTAAATTAATTAATTTTACTTATTTACGAAATTTGACGACCTTTAAAAACAAAATTTTTCTAAATCGAAAGATTATACTAACTAACAAACCTACTACAATAAACAATATTAATGACCAACCTAAGGGCTTTAAAGGTAAAAACTCATTTAAATCATCTCTAAAATCAGCAATTAACGATACATCAATTCGTAGAGTATCCACCAAGACACTAAAAAAATCAAAACTTCCAATTTCTTTCATCTTATCATACACCACCAATAACATAATTATAAGACTAACAAAAAAACCAGTTAATAACCCAAATATATAATAGCGTCGTTTTACAATTTTTACGGATCGCATGATATCTTGGTGTAAATTTTGTGGAATTTCTGTCATACTTTTTGATTTATTTCTTTGTTTAGAGCTTTTTTGGCACGATATATGTAGGTTTTAACGGTATTAATCGGGACTTTCAAAACCTCGGCAATTTCTTTATAAGTCAGTTCATCGCGATAATAGAGTACGATTGCACTCTGATAAATCGGCTTAATATTTTTTAGGGCATTGTCAACGAGCTCTTTATCCTCTATTAACTTATACGACCAAGTGTCGTCAATTGTTTCAAAATCTGAATTAGGATCGTCGATAATAAACATTTCTTTGTTGTTTTTGGCTTTCCTTAGCCAATCATAGACGGTGTTGGTAGCTACCGTAAACAACCAAGTTTTAAATTTGTATTCAGGATCAAAGGTTTTTAAACTGCGGTAAATTTTTATAAAAGTCTCTTGTACTAAATCCTCGGCGTTTTCCTTATGAGTGACAAAACGCAGAATATAGCCAAAAATAGGCTTTTCATATCGAAAAACCAGCTGTTCAAAGGCTTTTATATCACCTTTTACCGCTAAAACTACTATTTCTTTATCAGACAATTCTTGCATAAAAAAAGTATATCATTACTGATATACTTTTACAATTTTTTTAAACTGCTTCTACTAATTATATTTCATTTTTTAATTCTTCCAATTTTTTACGAACATCACGCGAAACACGCTTTGGCACACGAATTTTTATCTTAACAAAATGATCGGCGCGAGAAGTTCTACCCAAATGTGATATCCCATGTCCTTTCATTTTTATCAATTGACCGGATTCAATTCCTTCGGGAATAGTTAGAGTTACCGAACCGTCAATAGTTTCAACCTCTATCTTGTCACCAAGCACAGCTTGAGAAAAAGAAATTTCACCTTCTGTATAAACATCAAAACCTTCACGATGAAAATATTTATTTGGTTTGATATGCGCGCGCACATATAAATCACCACTTTGACCTCCATGAGGTGCCGCTTCTCCATATCCAGACAATCTCAACGATTCGCCGGTATTTATACCTGCGGGAATTTTCACTTTTATTTCGCTAGACTTTGCGAGCACACCATCTCCACCACAATGCTTGCATTTTTTACTTGGTTTTTCTCCCCTACCCTGACAGTTTGGACAAGTTATAATGTTTTGCATGGTACCCAAAAATGTTCGTTGATTTTGTGCGACCTGACCTTGTCCGCCACAAGTAGAACATTTTTCTAATTTACTTCCTGGTTCTCCACCATTTCCATTACACACATCGCAAGCACTTTGTTTACGCAAATGAATTTCTTTTTCAATTCCAAAAGCAGCTTCTTTAAAATCCAATTCAACATCCACTTGAATGTCACTACCGCGTGATTGTCTGGTACTGCGAGATCGTCCGCCCCCACCAAACATACCACCTAAAATATCACCGAGGTCTTCTCCGCCAAAATCAAATTGAAAACCGCCGTTGTTTTGACCACCGCGCGCTTGACGCATAAAATCTTCCCAACTTGCGCCACCACCAAAACCACCCTGTTGTTCAAAATCCGAACCAAATTGATCGTATTTAGTACGTTTGTCGGCATCCGACAGCACCTGATACGCTTCATTGGCTTCTTTGAATTTTTTTTCATCACCACCTGGTCTGTCCGGATGATGTTGCATAGCAGCTTTTTTGAATGATTTTTTAATCTCATCGGCAGTAGCACTTTTTTCAACACCTAAAATTTTATAATAATCTTTTGACATAATTTGTTATAACAACTTAAAATATTCTAGCTGGGTCCATATCTTTTAGAGTTTCGTTTACAAGAAACTCTATACCACTTTCTGGACCATCTTCTCCACCCCAAGTTAAAGGCATATATTTTAAAACAGAGAGTGGGGAAATCTTATTTCTGATCCAAGCAATAAAATTTTTTTCTTTAGAAGTTTCTAATTTCTTCAATATTTCTTTTAACCCTTCATCTATAAATTTCAAATCACAATTATCGGCATTTAAAGATCTAAAGAAAGAAATAGAAAAATCATAAACTTCTAATTCTTCGTTAGTTAAATTTTCTGTTTCAATTGTTGTAATGGTACCGTCAGTATTTTTATATGCATCTTTTAAATAATCAAAATACATCTTAAATTTTTTCAAAGAATCTTTTTCAGTTTTAATCGCTTCCAACTGTAAAACTCCCTCACTATCAATAGCCATATAAAAATTTTAATAAATATGCGGGCAGACTTTAATATCTGCCCGCATATTATATCATCTTTAAATAATTATTTCACTACCTCGCCTTCGATTGAATCATCCTTTTTTTCTTCTGATTCTGGTACAGCTTCGCTAGCGGATTCAGCACCTGGTTGCGCGCCTTTATTGGCTTGTTCTTGTTGATACATCTTCATACCAATCGCTTGAGCAGCCTTAGAAAGGTCTTCAGCGGCCTTTTTGACTGCTTCTACATCGTCTTTATCCTTTACTTCTTTTACTGCTTTCAACGCTTCTTCTACTTTTGTTTTTTCTTCGGCAGTCACTTCGATTTTTTTCTCTTCTACATCTTTCATCATTTTTTCTGTAGTGTAAACCATAGAATCAGCGATGTTGCGTGCTTCAATTAATTCTTGTTTTTTCTTATCTTCGTCAGCGTGCAACTCAGCATCCTTTTTCATCTTTTCAATTTCTTCTTTATTCAAACCGGAAGATGCTTCAATACGAATACTTTGTTCTTTGTTGGTACCTTTGTCTTTGGCTTTGACATTTAAAATACCGTTGGCATCTATGTCAAAAGTTACTTCAACTTGCGGAATACCGCGAGGTGCCATCGGAATACCATCCAAAATAAAGCGTCCCAACGATTTATTGTCCGCCGCCATTGGACGTTCACCTTGCATAACATGAATTTCTACACTTGGTTGATTGTCAGCGGCAGTGGAAAAAGTTTGGGATTTTGAAGTTGGGATAGTAGTGTTGCGTTCAATTAATTTAGTCATAACAGATCCCATAGTTTCGATACCAAAAGACAATGGAGTGACATCAAGCAACAACACATCTTTGACATCGCCTTTTAATATACCACCTTGAACAGCAGCACCAACAGCTACAACTTCATCTGGGTTCACAGAGATATTTGGTTTTTTGCCAAAGAATTTTTCCACAGCGGCCAATACCATTGGCATACGAGTCATACCGCCGACCATAATTACTTCATTGAGATCAGAAGCAGAAAGTTTGGCATCTTCAAGAGCCTTTTTTACTGGACCCAAAGTTTTTTCTACCAAACCACCTACCAATTCTTCCAATTTGGCACGAGTTAATTTCAAAACCAAATGTTTTGGACCATTGGCATCAGAAGTAATAAACGGCTGATTTATTTCACTTTCTTGAGCAGTGGATAATTCAATTTTAGCTTTTTCAGCCGCTTCTTTGATACGTTGCAAAGACAACGGATCGTTGCCCAAATCAATACCTTGATCTTTTTTAAATTCATCCAAAATCCAGCGAATAATCACTTGATCAAAATCATCACCACCAAGATGAGTATCACCATTGGTAGAAAGAACTTGAACATTGTCGGGAGCGACTTCGAGGATGGACACATCAAATGTTCCACCACCCAAATCGTAAACTACAATTTTTTGTTCAGTCTTTTTATCAAAACCATAAGCCAACGCAGCCGCGGTCGGTTCGTTAATGATACGCAAAACTTTTAGACCGGCAATTTCGCCAGCATCTTTGGTGGCTTGACGTTGAGAATCATCGAAATAAGCCGGCACGGTAATAACCGCTTCGGTAATTTTTTCTCCCAAACGTTCTTCGGCGTCAGCTTTCATTTTGCCCAAAATCATCGCGGAAATTTCTTGTGGACTATATTCTTTTCCTTGCAACACCACTTTCACGCCTTCACCGGATTTTACAATCTTGTATGGCAAGAGTTTGAGATCGCGCTGAACTTCCGCGTCGTTCCAATTGCGACCAATCAGACGCTTAATGGAATACAAAGTGTTTTCTGGGTTTGTCACCGCCTGACGTTTTGCAAGCATGCCCACTAGACGTTCGCCGCTTTTTGAAATAGCGACAATAGATGGAGTAGTGCGTGCACCTTCCTTATTTTCCAAAACTTTTGGCTGACCACCTTCGATGATTGACATACAAGAGTTGGTCGTGCCGAGGTCGATTCCGAGTACTTTTGACATATGTGTATTAAATTACTTTATTAATTAATTTTGATTTCCACTTCGCCGAAATTGCGATACCGCCACGAGTGTTAAATAATACTTCAACTTCACATTTTTTTGGCTTCACAAACTTCATAAAATCATTGCCAATATCTACTGCCAAATGTTCGTGAAATACTCCAACATCGCGATAGGTTTCCAAATACAATTTCATTGACTTTGATTCCACTACATATTTATCTGGTGTGTAGGTAATCAAAATTTCGGCAAAATCTGGTTGTTGAGTCAAAGGACAGCGACAAGTAAATTCAGTACAATGCAATTCTACTTCTAGATTGGCACCAGCGTGATTGGGAAACACGTCCAAACTACGTTCTGCTTTTAAATTTGAGCCTTTGCCAAGCTTGGTTAATTTTTCTAAATCTTCTTTGTTGGTAGGCATATTTTATTTCATTGACAATGGATTGAAGTTGGTATTTTTATCGTAAACATCCACCATTTCAGTTTTCTTTAGGTAACCAACTACCGCGTAAGTTACTGGTGTTAAAACTATTTCAAATAAAGTCTTAAACATCCATTGAGCAATAATCAAACCACCGATCACACTGGTAGGCATCACACCCCAAAAAGCCAAACTGATAAAGATCAAAGAATCCAAACCTTCGCCAACAATAGTTGAACCAATAGTACGCATCCACAAATGTTTGCCAGCGGTTTTGATTTTCATTTTGGCGAGTACTACTGAGTTGGCGAACTGACCAACAAGATATGCCACAAATGAGGCAACTAACAACCTAGGCGCAAAGCCTAAAATTTGTTCAAAAGCTTTTTGGTTTTCAAAGAAAGGGGCAGACGGAATTTTCATCGCCACATATATAGCAATCACCGCAATCAAATTGCAAGCGAAACCAGTCCAAATTGCACGACGAGCAGCGCTATATCCATACACCTCAGTCAAGATATCACCGATGATATAAGTAATCGGGAATAAAATAACTGCCACTGGTAAAAAATAACTTCCAAACGCACCAATCTTTACGGCAATGATATTGGAAATGACCAAACAAGTAACAAACAGAGCGGATATAAATTGATAAAATTTTGAGTTTTGCATATTTTTTATTTAGATTTAGTAATTTTAATTTCTACTTTTTTTGGTTCGGCTGACATTGTTTTTGGACAAGTAATTTTTAACATACCATTATCAAAACTTGCTTCAACTTTATCTTCCATTACCGCTGTCGGCAAGGCGATCTGACGATAAAAAGCGCCACTACGAACTTCCTTGCGATAATAATTTTTTTCTTCGATCTCGTGTTCTTTTTTGTGTTCGCCTTGTAAAGTAAGTACGCCATTGACAACACTCACTTTTACATCAGCTGGATCAAACCCAGCCAAAGAAGTTTCCACCACTACATCTTTATCTGTTTCATAAACATCGACCGCTGGCGTAAATGCCTTGAGCGATGAGCTGACTGCTGGCAAACGATTGAAAGTTTCGTCTACCTCAGCAAATGGATCCAACATTGGACTCCAACGAATTAATGACATATATTTCTATTTAGAAATTATTACTTTAGCAACTTTTACCACTTTATCACCCATTTTGTATCCACCAGAAGCTTCTTTGACTATCACTCCACTTTCTGTTTCTTTCACTTCTTCCTCGCCAACACTTTCGTGCATAGTAGGATCAAATTTTTCACCAACCGTTTTCACTTCTTCGATACCATGACTTTTTAACACATCACCAAATTGCTTCATTATATAACCGATACCATCAACCCAGTTTTTTATTTGTTTATGTTCGTCGTTATCGGCCTGCAGTGTTGGATGATGAAAAAAAGCAGTTTTAAAATTATCGTAGACCGGTATAAAATCTTCCAAAATCATCGTTTTACTCATCTGTGCCCATTCACCACGACGTTCACTAGTTTCTTTTTGTAAATTTTTATAATCTGCCAAAGCCCGTTGCCAATCTTTTTTGTATTCTTCGGATTTTGCATTATTTTCTTCGCAATTTTTACATTTTTTGTTGAAAAATCCCGCTTTCTCTTTTATTGCTTCTTGAACATCTTCTAAAATAGTTTCTTCATTGTTTTCTTCTATTGGTAATTGTTCATCAGTCATATTACTTTTTTAATAATTCTTTAACGGCTTGTAAAAGTGTATAATTGTGTTTGTAATTGGTACGCATTGGTGATAATAACGTAATCAGGCTATCACCAAATTTAAACGACATAGCCGATAACATATTTCCAAACGGATGTTCATCACCGATAAAAAATTTAACATCTTCATTAACCAAATTATAAAAAGCCGGAATACAATCTTCACAACGGTCAAACACTTGGGAAATATCCCCTACTATTCCGAGCTCCACAAATTCCGGTTTGGAAAATAAATTTGACAAACCGGTATAATAAATAGAATGTGGTGTGAAAGCAAAAATAACCGTTTCTTGGGTAATCGCCGCCAATGATTTTGATAAATTTTTCTGCGCCTGAATTTTATCTTCCAACGCAAAAAAACTTTCCAAAACTTCTGATTCTTTTTTATTTATTTTCAATTTACCTAAATCAATTTTCCCCAAATAATATTTATAACCTTTTCCAGTCGGAATACGTCCGGCACTGGTATGTGGGTGGGTTAAATATCCTTCTTCTTCTAAATCACGAAGTTCGTTGCGTACAGTGGCTTCACTCAAATCCAAATCAGCATCCGATACCAAAAATTTCGACCCGATCGGTTGAGCGGTCTCAATATACTTTTCTATCACCAAGGTCAAAAGTTGTTCTTGACGAGCGTCCATAGGAAGCTTATTTGTTTTTTATCACTCAAACTATACGAGTGATAATATACCACTCCAAAAAACCTCTGTCAAGAGGAAAAACATATCCACAGACCAAACTGTACTCCCCCTTGATTTTTTAGCATTATCATGCTTTAATGTCCATATCTGGACCTGGAATGGAGCGACGACTTGAAAGTCGAGATCAACCTCGACGCTTTTGCCCTTATGGAGCGGGATTGCCATTTTTTTAGGCTTTACTCGTGACAGACGCGCAAGACTCTAGGCGACACTTTACGTTGCTCTTACCCAACCAGACCTGGGCGATTCCATGTTACTCACCGTGTCAGATAGACGCGGGAAAGTACGGGAACCGCTCAGGATCCCATACTAAAAACAAAATCCCGGCTAAATAGTCGGGATTTTTTGTTCAAAATATTCTTATTTTATAGTCTGCACTTCATGCAACAAAACATTTTCCACATATATCCCCCGTGCATAAAAAATGCGTTCTAACTCATTTTTTAGTTCCATCTCCACCGCATCACGTTTCGTACTAGTAATCTCTTGCAGTGCAAATTTACTAAACACCATTCGCACCCGACTACGAATAGTTGGACGAATAATCTTCGCAACAAAATCTTCGCCGATTTGCTGCCAAATCGAAGGAATTTGATGAACATCCAGACGTAAAAGTATGGTTCCCTCCACTGCCACGCGCAAACCATCTTGAGTCAACGCAGCAATTGGAATATCCCCTAAGGCTTTTTCATTTTCAATACCAAATTGACGACTGATTGTATATTCTAAAGTTTGGACATTAAATAATTTGGCTTTTTGCCAAAACGGAATTTTGAGATGTAATCCAGGAGTTAAAACTTTTTTTAATACTCCCCGTCCCAAATCATAAACACAGGCTACATATCCAGGAGGTACGGAAATAAAAAACCCTTTTAAAACATCATCCATTACAAATGAATACATCAACTTATCAAGAGAATCTCCAGCCATATAAAATAAAATTAATGATGAGTACCCGCTTTGGCAGGTTTAGATGAAAAAATAAAACTAATGAGTAAAGTTATAATATCAGAAAAAATCATTGAGGTCAAAATAAACAGAGATTTGACCATTGGCAAATACCACAGAGCGACGAAGGTGAATAAAGGAAAAAAAAATAAAAATACCATTTGACTATTTTGCCAATGTTTTTGGTGGCGATTTTCAAAAATTATAAAAAGAAATATATAGATGGCACAAATACCAGACCAAATCCAATCATG
>OBEQ010162994.1_pt1 | contig 121933 bp, 141 predicted proteins | sample 1670901 | NCBI WGS metagenome assembly OBEQ01 (sample SAMEA104232315, study PRJEB22302) | groundwater metagenome | biome: forest; feature: aquifer; material: groundwater | place: USA | collected 2011-08-07 | depth 5.4 m
AAAGCAAGTTACAACTATCTCTGAAAAGTTTATTTACAGGGAGCTGCAACAAGCTCTCCCTGTTTTATAGTATTTCTAGAATAAATATATAGCGCAATTCATCCGCCCCTTAAAAGGTTCGGATTTCTTGCGAAGCTTTAATTTTGTTCGAGGAGGTAAATTGCCAGGTTTAGGAGGTGGAACTGCCCCAGGAGGGGGGTCTAAAGATAAGAATGGTTTTTCTGCTAGGTTAATGTGGAGAGCAGCAATATCTTACGAAGAATTATGTCATTTGGTTAAAGACCCAAAATTGGCAGACACTAAGGACATTTATAGACCCTACTTAGTGCAGTATACATACTATCCAGATAAGCAAACAAGAAAATGGGGAAAGGATTTAGTGTATACGTACAAGAATAGAAAGATATTTCTTAAGCCTAATAAATGGTATAATATTAAAATGCATATAAAGTTTGCTAGCGACCCTAGAAAGAAAGACGCTATCTTGGCATGGGTTAATAGTAAAAAAGTGTTAAATAAGAAATTAAACTTGAGAAAGAGTAAAGCTTATGGAGTTGACCAAGTTATGTTTAGTTTATTTTTTGGCGGGAATGATCCTAGCTGGGCAACAAAAAAGAAAGAGAAAGTATATTTTAGAAAATTTGTGATTAAAGGAGAATAACCAAAAAATATGAAGAATCTGATTTTAAAAGAGTAAAATTCTTATGCTTTAAAAAATAGCCAAACTGAAAAGGCTTCAGATCATTATCCTGTTGTGGCTATTTTAGGTTTGAAATAAAAATTAGTTTTATATAGGATTGAAGTCTAATATCTTTGATGGAAAAGAGAATAAAATGAAAGAAAGAGTGGGGGCAGTTATCATAAAAAATAAGAAAATACTTCTTGTAACAATTAAAGGAGCATCTTATTATTGGACACCTGGCGGAAAAGTCGAATTAAAGGAGTCTTTATCCCAAGCTCTAAAAAGAGAGCTTAAGGAAGAATTGAATCTGTCACTTGTCTCAATGAAAGATTATATTTCTTATGAGATTCAAGTAGAAGGATTCCCATTAAAAGTATCTAATTTTATAGTACAATATCGGGGAATAATAAAACCTTCATCTGAGATTGATACCTTTGGATGGTTTTCAAACAAAGATATTCAAGAGAGTAAGGTTAAACTTCCTGAAGAAATGAAAAAATATCTGCTCCCTAAACTTTTACGAGATAATAAATTGTAAAGAGGAATTAATCTAAAGTTACAAACTCTGTTTTTATTTGTTTTAAAGAGCTAAGAGAAATTTTTTTTGTAAATCCATATTGTTTGAGGCTCTGTTGAAAAAGTTATTATTATTGCTCAAATTTTGCCTGTAACAGATTTGTCAATTCCATAATCTTTGCCATTTGCAGTTCCATAGTTTGTATTTTATCTTGAAGAAGTTCTTTTTCCTTTTCTGATCTTTCTAGACGCTTTTCAATTTCTGTTTTTGTAACATCAACGAGCATATCCTCTTCGTTAATCGTATCTTTCATTCCTAAGAGTTCACTATAATAGTGAATTCTATCTGATTTCTTCCATCCAAATCTATACTTCAAAGCTGATTCTGATTTATATCTAGGGAGCCAATAACAACAAGATATGTGCCTAAAGTCGTACATCGTTAAATCTGAGTATTTTTGTCCTGCAGGACTATTTCCCTCTCCAAATACTCTACCAGCCAATCTTTTAAAATATCGATTTACTACTGAAGGACTAATTTTAAATAAATAATCCTCTTTTTGTAGCTTATTTTCCAAAACGTAGTTCTTTATTATTTCTGAACAAATCATAAGCTTGATTCTTCTACCAAATGTTTTACTTATTTCTTCCCTAATTTGTAGTTCCTTGAAATCACCATAAAAATCAGAAACTTTAATATTCATAAGTTCGGTTGGTGCTCTAATGCCTGTATCAAAAAGAAACATAATAATAACTTTGTATTCGGGTTTTGCATTATCGCATAATTTTTTAACTTCTTGTTCTGTTAAATAAACCCAATCAGGCTTTTCTTCGGTTGTATCGAGATCTGAGGTAATATCTGGAATCTCTATTCCATTTTTCTTATTTATTTTTTGATGCCAATGCCAAAAAGTCTTAAAGATTTTTACATAATTACAAACTCCCTTATATGTCCCGCCATCTTTTTTCTTAATCTTTCCAATGTTCATGGCAGAAAAAATAGAATGAATCTTTTCTTCAGAAATGTCTATTATCTGCCTAATCTCATAAATTTCTTCCGTCTTTTTCATTATAAAGATGAGTTTATCCCTCAAGGTTTTTAGCCGAATAAAGCTCCTAGAACCCTTTTTTGAGCCATGACCTACATTTATCCCTATTTCCATGTCATGAAGAAATTTCAATAGAATTTTTCCGTTTTCAGGACTTATTCCTAGAACGCCATTCTCTACATTTTCTCGCCACTCTAAGTAGCTTTCTTGATGATTGTACGGATCGACTTTCATGTTATTATACCGATCCATTTACCTTATATTTCTCTTGGATAACTGTCGTTCATCTCTGGATTATGCCAAAATGGTGCAATGCCCCTACCGAACTGTGCATAGTTTTGGCATCCTGCAGAGATATTTTTTCTCGTCTCTGGAAAATGCCAAAATGGTATACTGCCCCTGCCGGGAGAAGTCCACTTTTGTTCCTACGCTGAGGCGTCACCTAACGAACAGGACGACTGAACGCACAATGGCGTAGCGCAAATCAGTGCAATTGGGAATTCTACCGAAGGCGAAGTATTTAAAGATTATTGTGACGGAGGGGTAAGTGCTTATAACAACGATCGTATTAACCAAATTACTAGTGATAGCAGTGGCGTCACGAGAAGGTAGCGCCACCTTTTGATGTGGTCATAGCGCTCTTTGCCTTCTCGAATGACAAAGATTGCACGAGGGAATAGTTTGCTAAACGCAACTGTGGTAAAAAGGCCAATGCAAACTCCTAAAATACTGGGAAGTACCGTTCGCACTTGCGGAGGCAAAAACGCCTTGCCGGCTGGTTTCGTTTGAGTTCTCGGAGCGAGCGGCATCATATCAACCACTGCTGCCGGAGACGATGGATGTAGCGTGGCATCTTCTGCTTGAGGGACGTTGCGGATTGTTCGTACGACGTCGACTAAGCCCAATGCCAGTGAATGAACGGGTGGTCGGGCAGGGAATGCCGTAAACGGTTATCGGCCGACCGCGGGGAGTTCCTTTAACGTTTTTCCAGGGAGGGCAGTCCCAAGCCCAAAGCGAACGCTGATCAAGGCTTCCGGCAAAGAAGAAGCCTCCTTTGTGCCGAAAAAGTAGTTGCCAACCATCGACACAAAAGGAGGCTCTATGAGGATTCTCGGCACGCTTACCAAGCGACTTGAGGACATCGGGCAAAGATTTACGGTCGAGGTCTTCGGCCGTGACACTCAGCCGCTGATCGAGAACGCGTTGAAGAAACACGGCAAACTCCTTCAGCGCAAGAGCAAACTGACTCCGGTACTGACCATGTGGGTGGTCCTCGGCCTTTGTTTGCGCCGTGAGATCAGCTACAAGAACACACTCGTCTGGCTGCTCGCGGGACTGCGTTCGCGGGGATTGGAGGGTCCACGGGATCCTGTTGCAGACGGAACAATTACCCACGCCCGCAAGCGGATCGGAGTTGGCGTCCTGCGGGATCTCTTTCAGGGAACGGCGGCCAAGGTTTCCGACCTTGCGGCGGACTTCTACGGCTTCCTTACACTCGCAGTCGACGGCACCACAATGACAATGCCGGACACTCCCAAGAACTCCGAACGCTTTGGCAGGCCGGGGACGGGACGAGGGAAGGCAGCCTTTCCGCAGGCACGAGTGGTGGCGATGGTTGCCACCGCAGTGCATCTGATCTTCGACGTCGCCATGGGGCCCTACGTCGGCAAGGGGACCGGGGAACCTACTCTCGCTATCCAGCTGATTCTCAAAAATGCTCGTGAAGGGATCCTCTTCCTGCTCGACAAAGGTTTCTACGGATTCGACCTTCTTGACGCCATTCTCCAACGGGGCGCTGCGTTTATCGTCGCCGTTCCCGACCACGTAAAGCTGAAGCCGATTCGCAAATCCCGCCAACCCGATGGCAGCTACCTGGCCTGGCTTGAAGCTAAAGTCGAGGATCCAGCCGGTCCATCGCCACACGGGCGGAAACGCTGGAAGAAGGTGAGAAGAAAGGTTCGGGTCATCGAGTACCAGATTCCTGGGTTTCTCAGAAGGCGGATTGCAACCAGTCTGCTCGACTTCAACATTCCTGCTCGCGATCTCGTGCGGCACTACCATCGGCGGTGGGAAATCGAACTGGCCTACGATGAACTGAAGACGCACCAGTGTGCTCGCCGCACTGGACAGTGTCCGACCATCCTTCGCAGCAAGCTGCCGGAATTGGTGGAGCAAGAGATCTACGGGATGCTTACCGTCTATAACCTCCTCCGTGACCTGATCAACGAAGCCGCGCGCAAACATGAGCTTGATCCCTTGTCGATCAGCTTCGTCGACGCCCTTCAGACGATCCTCGATGCCATTCCAATACTGGGCGCTGCACCCGCTCAAAGACTGCGCGAGCTCTACGAGCGCCTTCTCGACGACATCGCGGAGTGCACGATGAGGCACTGGCGACGGCCACGAGCATACCCGCGGGTGGTTAAGGTGAAGATGTCGAACTTCGAACGGAAGAAACCACAAAATGTAGGGGGGCACCGAGACTTCAACGCCGATATGCAGATCCTGGGCGAAGCGGCATGATTCATTCACTGGCATTGCGACTAAGCCCATGACTAAAAGTGCAATACTGAGGAGGAATATCAGCGAGAAAACGATTCTCCAGAGCCATGTCTTGGTGAGCCAATGCCCAAGTTGGTACAGGCCAGAGTAAAAAGTTCTGATGTTTGTGGATTCTAGTTGGAAAAACTCGGTAAGCTTTGAATCAGCCTCAGCATCGATGTGCTTCCATGTTAATACAAAAGGTGGTTCTGTTAAACACATCGCGAGCCTGATTGCGGGCGTATGGTCAGTCTTGTCAGATCCGTCGGAGTAAAGAAAAAGAGCGTGAATAGGGTCAGAACTTGTGTTCTCCGCGGTGCTGAGGAATTCGGGCTCGGGCATATCCAAATGATGCCCTTCCGCCCAACGGACCTGTCCTTTTAGGCTCATTGCACATGAAAGCGTAGAAACAATGTTCCCCAAGCGTTTCGCTATACGATTTACATCTTCATCTGCAACAATAATCGCGCCGTAAAATGCACAGTGTTTCGAGATCACTTTCTCTGCTGGCGTCACCACTTTGGGTGTTTCGTGGGGGGAAGGTGTCATCGCCCGAGCAGTCCCTTCAGCCTCTCCGCAATCTCCTCCCTCACAACTTCCTTAATTCGATCGCCGAGGGCTTCCTCCACCGCATCCTTCAGCCCTACCTTCAGAACTTGGTGGACCTCTCTCTGGACGAGGAACTTCACATAGGTTTCCAGCGGCGATAGATCCAGCTCGAGCTCCGGCAGCGTCTCATCCGAGCTGCCAGAGGTCTTCCCTGACTTCGGAGGGCTTGTCCGCGGGCGAGGCGACGCCGGAACCGCAGAGGATCTGGCCGGCACCTCCACGATCGGAAGTCTGTCTACAGGATCGACAGGCTGGCCATTGAAGAAGTGCTTCGCGCCGTCGTCCCTGGATGCCCTCTCCGGCGCCGCAGAAGCCGCTTCGAGCGCAGGATCAACCGCTCCTCGATTCCTGGGGCCACGCCTCGTCAGCCCCTTCGCCTTGGCCTCTGCCTTACATTCAGGCGAACAGGTCAGCTGTGCCCCTGACGCAGGCTGGAACTCCTTCTCGCAGACAATGCAGACCTTCCTGTTGAGTTGAATGGTTCTCTTCATCTTCTGTATCATGGCTTTCCTTCAAGCGTTAAGTTGGAAAAGACAAGTAATGTCGTGAGAAAGAATACTCGAATCCTTTACTGAAAGTCAAGAGGGCATACCTCACGCACTTCTGAGTAATGAAGGGCGTAGCGGGTTTGAGGGTGGGAAGCAGGAGGTGTACTCAACTGCCACTCACTCCCTTACGCAAATGGTCCAAAAAAGCCTTCTCAAACAACCCTTTCGACCTTGCACGAGGTACAACTCTAGAAGGTGGAAGGTGTGGTCGCAATCTTTGAATGATCTCGGAAGTATTAGCCACTGAATTGGAATCATTTTTCCCAGACCAAGCCCATCCATTGTAGAGTTCCACTTCTTGCGTAGTCTCCATGCTCGTATTGATTGTCGTTCGCAACCTTCCACCGGCAAACCGCTCAACGAATACGTTGAAAGCCACAGCCACACGAAAACTTGGCATCTCCTCTGATTCGACCTGAGTCCCCTCGATAGGCTTACTTTCTGTCACAGTTCCTGTTGACTGAACTACCCAATAGTTAGCGGATCCAGCAAACTGAGAAGGCTTCAACCACTGTTTTACTTTCCGGACTCGTGACTTGACTATACCAAGGTCAGCAATGGCCTCCGCATCCGATCTGTCTGAGATCATCTTCTTGGCCACTACAATACCTGAATCTTTCTCTATAGTGTCGATAGAGATCTGCCTCGAAGCGAAAAATCCGATGATAACCTCCCACACTCTATTGTATTCAACACCATCAAAATCTATGGACCTTTCGAAATCGCGTTCCTCTGGCGCAATATACTTTTGGTTTACCTCATCTACTACGCGCGTCGCAGTACACCCGAAGAGCCAGAAGGAGAGAAATACCAAACATGGAGATCTTGTTCTTGAGCCTATCATGCTATTTCCTCCAGCTTCAAGCCTCGATGCATCGAGGCTCACAACACAAATTGTACTTTCAATTTCCTTGCATTAGACGCGAACATACTCAAAGAGTTAAGACTCCGCCCTTGTATTTTAGAGTGATCATTTCCGGTAAAGCTATAATTGTCTTGTGGAGCGCTTCAATATACAGATCAAGTTTCTTTGCGAAATCGACAGCAATTGCCTTATCGTTGGCTTGATATGATCTAATTATACGATCCAAAATGTCACTGACCTGTTTAATGGAAAACTCTCTTTTTAGAGGTTTCACTCCTCTTCTCTCTTTTAGTTTTCCGCCTTGTATCTGATGATAATATGCGTCCTGAAAAACGTGCGATTGACAATCACGTTCATACATGATCAAGATTATGTCTTCATCCGATAGAGCCTTCCGTAGCTTTCGCAATGCTTCACAAACTGCTGTCCATGCGGACGATTCCTGAACACCTTGCATAAGGTGACTAAGTTCGTCATAGTACTCTTGAACTTCATTAAGCACACCATACAACCTCACCCAAAACACCCCAATCCAGGAACTCTTCTCCTTGTGTTGTATGATGTCGTAGCAAATATTTGAAAGGTCCTTCACCCATTGTGTAACCTGGGTTGGTTGTATAGAGTGCTGCTTGAGCGCATCGTGCAGCAGGAGTATTCGCTTCTCATCAGGCAAGTCTTGTATAACGGCGACGCTACCCTTGCTTGGCTTTTTGCGCGCCTTCATTTCTTCCCTTCCTGAGCTGGAGTGGCTGCGCCCTGCGCCGGCTGGTCAGCTGGCGCCACTGCTACAGGGCGTGCGTTGCTAGGGGTTTGAGACTGTACCTGAGAAGGCCCCATGCTTCCAAAGGGGATAGACTTCTGTCCCTCATGGGGCAGCTGGACGCCTTGATTCGAGGTTTGGACGCTTACTTTGGTGTCGGCCATAAAGCTCCTTTCCACAATACAGGTAAAACCGAACGCCGAAACTCCAAAGAGACCTATGCCCAAGGTAAAAACAGCCCAGATCATGTAGGCCTCCCCTAAAGTATCGATGCTATCCGCTTCCTTGAAACTGCCCTTGAGGGCCAACTTGCCGGATTCCAGGTTTTTCAGGCGACCCCACGTCAGGAAGCAGACCGACAATACAAGCGAAACCCAACCGATCGCCAAGGCAGTCAGCGCGATCAAGTTCCTCGTCGTCCCCAGTTTCTCGAGGAAGAGTAGAGATCCGCCCAGGAACGAGCTCGCTACGGTCATGAGTAAGGCGTAGAACCCCTGCGCCTCGCTCACAAGCAGCTGGGCAAGATCCTTCTTACTGAGCCCTGAATCAGTCCTGGATTCTACTTCCACCTTATTCTCTTCCAACTGCAGAACTCCTTTTCAGGGTGAAACTTGGGACAGGGTATAGCCCAGGTGATCGCTTAGATCAAGGGGGCATCTCAGGTTTTACGTAACCCCCGCCAACATCAAGGTTTGAATATATTCCGCGCATTGTCTGTCAAGTAGACCATACTGTCCGCACAGGGTAACCGCCGAGGCGACGCGTGTGCGACGTCTAGGCCCCGCCTCACTTTTGAGTCGCGCAGACGATGCTCACGAGGGGCGTACTACCACAGCATCTCCAATTGTGTTTCAATGTATTTTCTATCAAGCTCTGCAGTTTCTATCGTGATGTCACAGTGCTTAGGTCGACACTCCCAATACACATGATCCGAAAAGACAACGATTCTATCTGCTTCTGTGCGTTGATAAGAACTATCGGGAATCTTTTTGATAATAGAATTCTTGACGCATAGAGGAGTGCCTTCAAGTAGTGTATCGACATCTACAAGATTCTCGAGATCATCAAATGAGCTAAAGTACTGAGGGGCTGAGTCCCAGAATTCAATGCAAACGAAAGATGGATCTGTAGTGTACTTGCGCTTTGCAAGGTCCATGCGGTCTCGCATCTGCCGTATCGAGAGCGGGCTAAGCTTCAAGAGGGCGTAGTCGCAATCTCCATTGTAGTGCTCATTACTTGAAAAGGTCCTCAGCAAGATGTTTAATTGCTTTACCATTTTGGCATCAATAGCACCTCCTGCAGGCCCAACAGCCTTTCACGAGGTGCCTCACTGCAGGACAATCTCGCTCTGAAGAAGGCACGTATTCCGTGTACGGCGTCCTCGCCCCGTGAACTGGGAATGTCACCGCTACTTTCATCGGTGCAGGAAGATCTCCAGGGCGACGAAGGTAAGCCCGTCGGGAGACAGGGATATCGTTGCGAACGTACTCCAATACTGACGCTGGCGTTGTCGCATCGATAGAGAACATGAGCCGTGGCATCGCCTTGTGAGTATCCACTCGCCTCGTGAAGCCCCACCACGATCCGCCGTACTTCTCGATATACTTCACGAGATCAGCGTGTTGAGGTAACAGCTCACCGCTGCCAGCAAGTCTGATCGTCCTACCTGCTGCCTCGTCAACCATCTTCCTCGCAACGTGTTCAGGGTCTTCTGCAATGAGGCGATTAACAGCCAGGCTCTTGACAATTGCTAGTCGATAGAATTGCCTTCCCTGACACGCATAGCAGACTTCGCTGCATGCCTTTGTTGGCTTGCAATTGATAATCGGCAGATCCAAAGACACAGCGCATTTGGAGTTCTCACTCAAGATCGGCATGTCCCATCGCATTCTCGACTTCACGCTCTCGTCAGGCACACTGAGCTCTTTCTTCAGTCTCTGCTCATAAAGAGTCGGCTTCTCCTCATTCTCAGATGTCTCGCTTATCACGCCAAAGCAAGGCGATTCTATTTAATCTGCCTTGAACTGTTTTGCTCCCATGGATGATATTAGTTGTTGGCACGCTGCGTCGTACAATCACACAATGAGAGCGAAAGCCTTAAAACTTGTACTGCTCTACTCTTCGCATGGGCTTTCGTTACTTCGAGCACGCAGAAACCAACTTAGCTGATAGGAAGATTCCGAAGAGGCTTCTTATGAACGTGGTACTGAATCCGGATCTAGTTGTAGAAGGCAAAAAGGGAAGAAAGATCGCCCAAAAGCTCGTTGGAAACAAACTCCTGCGAGTTGTGTACACTTCTCACGGAAAGACTTATATAGTTGTGACAGCTTACTATGCTAAATACGGGAGATATCACAAATGAGAATCAACTTTGATCCAAAGGCAGATGCCATTCGCATCAAGTTTCAGGAAGGAGAATATGAAGTCAGCAAAGAGGTGGACGACGGCGTCATTCTCGATATGACTAAGGACGACAAAATCATGGCGATCGAAATTCTAGATGTGTCGGAAAAGCTGCCTCTTAAGGCTCTAAGGAACATCACTATCGGGATCGCTGACTCTTAACATAGCCCGAGCGTTGCATGTTACTTGATAAACACTGGTCGATAGAATCAGGTTCTGCTTTTTGGACACAAGGAACCTCGGCCACGTTTCTAATTACCGTTTTCACTCTTGGCGCCATCGCCAAAACGACCAATGCAGTTCAAGACATTTCAACTCGCGTGAACTCTACGTTCGATGAACGACATACTACTCGAATGTTCAACTTGTCGCCGCAAACTTCGTGAGGGAGACAATGTCATACAATTAGACGAGGCAATCCTCGGAAGACACGGAGTAGTACCTCTTGATAAACCAATACTGTTCTGCAGCGATAAATGTTTAAAGGATTTCTTCAACGGATCCAAAAGGTAGATTGAAAATGCCCAGACGAGTGCCTTGATTGTTCAATTCTCTCATTTGTCCCAGCTCTTCGTGTAGTTTTCGTGAGAGAGGTTGATAACCTTCCTGTATTCTTGAGGCTCTTCCTCTTTCTTCCTCAAGAGTTCTGCCATCTTCGCGGAGCATTCGATCATGAGCTTTTTCATTTCTTCATCAGTAATTCGAGAGAATCCAGGCCTTTGCAGAACCTTCGAAGGCTTGCCCGCGTGCAAATCCTCGAGAAAGCCGTTTCTAAATACATGACCGACAATAGCATTAGCTTCTTCACGTCGAGAAAGAGCACTTGCTTCCATTGTCTTATTTCTCCAATGAGGTTTTTAAGCATTTCTGTGCTGAAGCCTATAGATTTCAAAACGTCGTTCAGAACCGCAAACTATTTTAACTAGTTACCACTTATAAATGTCGTCACCACTTCCACAATTCATCCAAGTGTCCAGTAGCAATGCATCGCCAATGTTTCATCCGCATGAGAACGATCCCAACATTCTTTTGTTATATCATGCAAATCAGTTCATCGCTTAAATACGTTTATCTTTATAGAACGACGATCGTCTGGCTACTCTCCAAATCCTAAGAATAATGAAGGAGCCAGCCAGACAACATACCCCAGATGCAACTCATGGAAGTATATACCTGGCTAGCCCAGGCACAGAGACGGAAAAAGGTCTTAATAAACCTTACGCAACCCATGACAGCGACGCATCTCTCTCAGCTCACAGCCCTTGGAGTTGATATGTGCAGCCAGATTCTCTCCGAGCTATCAGCTCATAGAATTGTTGAATGTCTGACTCCCAAGTTAGGGAAGAGCAGAATTTATTGGGTTACTGCTTCAGGAATCGAGTGCCAAGACAAGCTCTGTCAGGAAAATGGTCTTCCTTTGTTGGAGCGATACTTCCTTTATTGGGAGGTTTACGGCTCTGTCTGCTTTAGTCATCGCTCAACAGTCATCCTCACGCTCGGGCGAATTTACAGAAAGCACAGAACGCCAGCGCAGCCATCTGAGATAAGAAGACAAGCGAGACTTCACGATCCTCGTTTAAGGATGAGCGCAAACAACGTCCGAGATGTCCTTACATATCTTTTTGCGAAGCAGATTGTGAGACGCGTCAGAGTGAAAGGCAATCAGCATTGGCATTATGAGTTCACGGAACTCGGATGGACCTTCGAGCATCTCCTTCAAAGATCGAACGTCAAGGTGATCAAATGAGAGGCACGATCAGAATCGTTCAATCAAAGCCTGAGTTGACATTTGCTGAAAGTCTCGAGGCCAGAGCGCGTGAACTAGTTTCGTTCTCCAAAGACGAGAATGGAGAGACTTCGCCTTCCTCTCACACTGCAAGAGATCTCGCCTTGACACTCGATCACATCGAAAGACAAGAGTTGCTGCAAAGGCAGCTTCATAGCAACCTTACTATGTCACGATTCTATGTGTACAATGAGCTTATACAGCAAAAGCGAGAGACGCAGTATAGACCCTACAGGCCAAATAGCATCGACAACCTTAAGGCACGGCTTGCAGACATAGATAGAGAATTGCGAATGACGGCTGTGCGTCATGAAGAGTCACTTCAACGCCTGCATGATCGTCTTCTCTACCATCTACAGAGGCACATTCAACTCAGAAACGGAAATGGAGATAGAAAGAATAGCAACTAAGCTCTTGCCACTGATACCCTCAAAGGTGAAGTATTGGCTTAGTGTCAGAGCAACGGCTGATCCGCAGATGAAATCATTGATAGACAGGCAGATCCTCGTAACAGCGCGGAAGCTTCTCGGCGATTATGAAAACAAACTTCTTCTTTCGCTCCCTCTTGAGAATCTGTCACGGGGAGCCTTCCACTTTGGTACTGTCCTTTACGAAAAGGAGAAGTGGCCTTTCGGTCTCTCTGAATCCGAGCTCTTGCAGAACCTTGCCATCTTTGGCAGGTCAGGAGCAGGCAAAACAAATGTGGCCTTTCACTTGCTTGAGCAGCTCTCCGAGAAAGGCGTTCCATTCCTCTTTCTCGACTGGAAGCGAACGGGTCGGCATCTACTCCCTCGCTTGAGGAAACGAGTGAATTTGTACACGCCTGGAAGATCACTTGCTCCGTTTCCATTCAATCCTTTCATTCCACCGCCGAATGTAGAGCCTCGAGTCTATGCTCATCAGCTTGTGGATGTCCTTGCAGATGCCTACACGCTTGGCGAAGGCTCAAAGAGCCTCATCCAGAAGGCTCTGCTTCAGAGTTACGGGGAGGGGAATCTGTCGCCGACTGCGGAGGAGCTCGTGGCGACCGTTGAAGGCCTCAAGGCGAAGGGTCGTGAGGGTCAGTGGAGAATCTCGGCGTTGAGGGCTTTGGAGAGTTTGTCGCTTGCTTCTCTAAGCGACGGATCTCGGGAGACACAGGAGGAGAAAGCTCGCAAGCTCCTTGAGGAGAGCACGATTCTCGAACTGAATGGTTTGTCGCAGTCGTCGAAGCAGTTTCTTATTCCTCTTTTGTGTTTGTGGTTGTATTCAGCTAAATTGTCTAATGCACAACGTGAGAAACTGAGTCTTGTAATCTTGGTTGAGGAGGCGCATCATGTGTTCTACGGCTCTGACAAGCGAAAGGAAACTCTAATGGAGCAGCTACTGAGGCAATGTCGTGAACTTGGAATTGCGATGCTCATTGTGGATCAGCATCCTTCTCTGATTTCGCAAGCTGCGTTAGGAAACACCTACACGACAATCTGCCTCAACTTGAAAGATCCTTCAGACATTAACAAGGCTGCAAGTATCTGTCTTCTGGATGACGGCGATAAACATTATCTGAGCGAGCTGCCAATTGGGCAGGGAATCGTGAAACTGCAGGATCGCTGGAGAAAGCCTTTTTTAGTGCGGTTTCCTCATGTTGAGATTGAGAAGGGAAGCGTAACGGACGAGGTTCTTAGGCGCTATTTACTCGAGAAACCTACGCATTCTGCCCTTAAACGGCGTATAGAGCCAAATCCTGACGGATTCCGACACTTTCTGGTTTCAGATATATTATTAAGTGAGGAGGGAATAAACTTTCTTAAGGATGTTGTTAAATATCCTATTGATGGTGTGGGTGTTAGATACAAGAGACTAGGATTGGGAGTTGCTAAAGGCAACAGGTTGAAGGGGGAGCTGCTTCGCGCAGGGATCTTTGAGGCAGAGGAGATTACTGTCGGTAGAACTCGGAAACTGGCGTTGCGCCCGACGGCAAAAGCTCGAGAAGAGCTCAGGCTCGACAAAGGTGAGCTGACGCGTGAATCCATTGCCCATGAATACTGGAAGCGGTTCTACGCTCGGCTGTTCGAGGAGACGGGCTATCGCGTTGAGCTGGAGGCTCCCCGTAGAAACGGCAGAGTGGATATCCTCGCCCTAAAACCCCCAGAAACCGACCCGAGAGCGTCGGAAAGCGTGGCCATTGAAATCGAGACTGGAAAAAGCGATGTTGTCTGGAATGTGAAGCAGGACCTGCTCTCGGGATTCAGCAAGGTACTTGTGGTGGCGACGTACGACGAGGCGCTGAAGGTCGTGGAGAGGCGGCTGGCGAAGGCGGGGCTGTTGATTGCGAAGAGGGTGAAGATCGTAGTTGCCGGTGAGGAGGTGTCGGGAGAGGTCGGACGCAGCTCATGTTGAGCCTGATTTGGGCGTGGACACAGAGTCTTGCGGCAGATATCATAGCATTGGGAGAAGGTTCTAGACCTTTTATTACATGTGATGATTCAATGCTGGTTAGCAGAGGGGAGCAGAAGAAACGCTTTCCGACGGATAGGTCGTGCTTTTGCAAAGGCTCTTCAGGATCTTGCGAGGACTGCAATAGACCCTGCGAGAGAGAGCCACCGTAGATATGGCCATATCGAAAACTATATAAACCTGACTGCAGTGATGAGAGAATGTGTGCTTACAGCCCGCTTTTCAACGTATTGAAAGTGACACGCTCTTACCAGGCAGCTCTACAACGATTCTACCAAGTTTGGGATAGTTCGCCGTCTAGCGGTTATCGCTTTCTCATGAGGAATCCGGAGATTATTGATGATATTGGAAGCTCCGACATCATGGCCCTACTTGGTTACGTGTCCCGGTTCCAAGGTGACTCCGAAGTGGAGAGCCTAATTGATGAAATAAACAAGAGAATTCGCCATGGAGTGCGTGAAGATCTAAGGCGTTGCTATGATAGCTTGGAAAGAGTTGTTAAGATAGGAACTATCAATGCAGAATATTCAGCAAGAATTCTTTGATTCGTTTGAATCTGACCCGCGCCAAGGAAGGAGGAGGCATTCGACGTGGATTATCAAACAGCGCGTTGATGCGCCAGAGTTCCTATACGATATAGAAATAGGAAATACTATTATCCCTGCCGAACTCTGCAGCGATCTTGTACAAACCAGTCCTAAGAAAAGCCTCTTGCTTGTCACTCATGGAGGAATTCTTAATTATTCCGATCCGGAGAAGCGTGAACAGGTCGAACGAGTTAGAGAGGAAATTACCGATCATATACGAACGAAGGGACTTGCTAGCACAGGAGCTGTGAAACTGGTAGCCAAGAAGATTCTTTCAAGCGCTGATCCCTCGACAGAAGTTACTGTCGCTGATGGAAGATTTGGGCCGATACCAGTCGTCCGCGTCTACGATCAACCACGAAGCGATCTGTCGGTTGTCTACTACCCTGGGCCGAAAGAAGTTCCACTGGAGGCCGTTCGAGGCAGGAATCTTAGACCCGTGTTTGACGCTATTGGGAACGTGTTTCATAAACTGATGCCATGCTATCTTGACAAGGCTGTCGCGTACCTAGAAAAGATCTACTATTCTTCATATAGACCACAAGGTGTCTATTTTGCGACCGAGTTGAGGGAGTTCATTGCCGAGAGGATCGATACAAAGGTTGACTTGCTGGTTTCCTCAGTAGTTAAGAAAAGGGATAGTGATCCTGTTGCACTCACGATTTCGAGGTATAGAAAGCTGAGAAACACCGCAGATGACGATATTGCTGCTCTCTGCAGAGAAATTTATGCCAAGAATATGATACAGATCTATGAAATTGAATTGGCTCGAGAACTAATCCTTCTACTTGCGAACAACGTTTATGCGATCAACAGAGTCCCAGATCAGTGTTCTGGGTACGAGGGAAGAATCTTCACGCTTATCGAGCAGCTTCTCAAAGACCCAGAAAATATACACCACTCTTATGCCTGTGCTCGGTTAATCACCGCATATGAAGCCTTCATTAAAGGTTCAGCTGAAGATAGCGGCGATACAGTGCGAGCTCCGGAGTGGGCGCAGCGCCTTGACCGTGTTGCACGGTACGCGAATAAGCTCAGGAAGGCAGATGCCAGCTTGGAAAAGGCCTCTGTTCGTGTTGCGTATTCCTTTCAACCAGGAATTCGCGATTCTGAAGAGTTCACAAACAAGCTAATCAACTTCATGAACGAGCAGATAGGCACGGATAATCTGGTTGTCCTGCCACAAATGGAAGTTACCAAGGATGCAGGAGTCGCCAGGCTTGCGAGTTTGTATTTTTTCGATGGGATCTTCGCATTTCATCCACGACGGATGGATGAGGGCGGCTCTCGCTTGCGTGGTGAAACCTGGCAGGTGATCGAGCCACTGGTTCAAGCGAGCCGTTTAGAGAAGCGGATTGTTGTTCTTGGCGAGCCTGGAAGTGACTTCGAGCGATTGCGCCAGGCGTTAGAGCTTGTTCCGGAAAACTTGGAACTCTGCTTGCACCGCGGGGCAATTGATCCTTTCGCACCAAAGCTGGAACAACTATGTCGTATTGCTTGTATCTGGAGGAACCCTGGTCCAGAGTTTGATGAAGGCTTCCGAAGCGAGCTTCAGCGGTGCCTGGCCGAAATGCGTGTGCAGCGCACAATAGACCAAGTGTTTTGTTACCGTGTGTACTTCAGTAACGAGCAATGGGCTGTCTTTAGAGCAGTTTACGAAGTCTGTCGGGAGTCTGCTGGCAGGTCCGTGCGCGTGCAGGAGGAGACACCGTGGGTTGAGCTCCAGGAAGTCTATGCTCAGAGGTTTGAGAAGGCTCAATGTGGAGTGCGATTGAGTAAGGCGAGCTTTAATAAGGTCATTAAAACGATGACTCAACCAGAGTATGGAACGTGGGCAGGTGAAGAGAAGGTAGCGCTCCTACAAACTAAGCAGGACGATCTTGTTCGGGACAATGCGCTCTTATTTGCAAGTAAGAATTGGGGGGATGACGCTGTTCCAGAATCACTAATCGCTATTATTCACCGACTAGTCACGGAGCTGGACTCAAAGATCTCACGGGGTCCGAGCGAGCTGGCTGGATATCTAATTCATAGAAAGAGCTTTGGTTTGGAAGATGATCGGGACCTAATCGTTGGGGAACAAGCGCGAAGATGGTCCCTAATGATTGTTGATGAACTAACGGGGTTGCGTAGAGCGGGAGCGCGAAAGCATGACCTTAAGATGATGGCAAGAAAGGCCAAGGAATCGGGTTACCCAACGAGTATACTCTTTATCGATATTGATAACTTCAAGAGGATAAACGATACCCATGGCCATAGAATTGGAGATAGAGTTCTCAACGAAGTTTCGTCAGTTGTGCGTCGTGCATGTTCGGAGCGCTACATGGCGTACCGTGAAGGTGGTGAAGAAATCACGGTTCTAATGGCCAATTCAACAACTGAGGAAGCGAGAGTTCTCGGGGAGCGCATTCGACAAAACGTCAGGGAATTGTCTCCAGAGCGAGGTTGTGGATGCACAGTAAGCATAGGGGTTTTCACGCGTCCAGATAAGGATATTAGTGACCCAGAGAACGCCATTACATTTGCCGATCAGGCGATGTACGAAGCCAAGAAACATGGTAAGGATCGAGTTGTTATACATAGTAGTCTCCTACAACTTCCGAGTGTGAATTAATCGAATCTAAGAGAGTTCGATGTCATAGGCGCTGATGTGGTGGTAAGTGGTCTTCGGCGGTATTGACAAAACGAAAAAGGCGTCGAAAAGCAGCTGGCCAAGGCGGGCTTGCTTGGAACGGGGAGGGTGAGTGTGGTGCTGGCTGGAGAATCTCGTTGATCATAGAATCGTCTGCGGCTATCTTAGTTATCAAGAAACTGAATCCCGTTGAATGGAGAGAGCGTATGCAGAGGTTGTCATTCACGAAATTGAAAACACACAAGCCCATGAATAATCGCAAAAAGCAGAGGAATCTCAAAGGCAAGACAGTTCGCGTTTGTTGTGTGATCCCGCGACGCCTTTACACGGGGTTCAAAGGAAAGTTGGAGCTTCTTGGCATTAAGAATGAAGTCAATCTGGCTCTCACCAAGCTGATTTACTGGCTTGTCTATTCTGGCAATGCAGTGGACGTAAGCCGGTCGCTCAGTGGTTACCCAGGAGAACTCCGCATTACGTTTAAAGATCGCAAGCATAGCCTCTGATCCCGTCGAGAGTCTGGCTTTGGCGATGGCCGCGTGGAGAGCGACGGATGCTGGTGCGCTGAAGGTCGTGGAAAGGCAGCTGGCGAAGGCAGAGTTGTTGGGGATTGGGAGGGTTACCCTGATCCGTGCAGGAGAATCCCCTTGATCCCCGAAGGTCTCAAGGGTAGCTTGTCTTCCGACGTGAGGTCTATGGAGTTCTAATATGCCTAAGACATGGTACTACCTCGACATTAGTCATCCTGGGCTGGGCACATTTCAGCGTATCCAAGCAACAGATGAATATGTTCTAAGGCAACGCGCTTCTGCAAAGATGCAGGAATGGGAACAGCGTTGGCAAAAGCTGCAAGCGGTTGCTCGCAGAAAGGCACAGATCGACCGAGGAAAGCAAGCCAAAGAACAGGCAAAAGAGGAAGCTATCCAACGAACTCGCGCTGCCGAGGAGGCTTTGGCAGCTATTGAGAATCTCCTTGCGGCGACACTGAACGTTGACGATACAGTTGAGTTTGACTCAGTAAAGGATTACAGACCGTTTGCTGAGGCACGTCCTGTGCAGCCGGGAATCCAAGATATCGAGCCTACGCCACGCTGGCCGTCGTACAAGGCGGCTGCCCCGTCTCTATTCAGACGCGTTTTTGAGTTGTTTAGTCCAGGCACTAAAGCGCGACGCCTTGCCAAAGCCAGGGCCGAGCAAGACGGCATTCGAGCTGATGACGAAGCTATTTACACAAAGTGGAAGACCTCAAAAGAGCAGTTACAAGCTCAGTATACGAAGAAACTGGAAGATTGGAAATGCCGCAAGCAAGCCTATGAGTCTCGTCAAGCTGAAGTTAATCGCAAAGTAGACGAGCTACATCGCAACTATACGGAGAAAGAGACTGAAGCTATCGAGCAATATTGTGATTTGGTGCTTTCTCGCTCTGTATATCCCGATGGATTTCCACAACAATACAGCCTGAAGTATATGGCTGAGACGCGTCAGATAGTCGTTGAATACGTTCTTCCGGAGATTAAGCAGCTTCCTCAAACAAAGGCAGTGAAATACATTCAGGCCAGGAACGAATTTGAGGAAGTTCCGCTGCCGGAATCTGCAGTGAAAAAGCTTTACGATTCTGCCCTATACCAGATAACTATTCGCACTCTTCACGAGCTATTTGAAGCGGATGCAGTTGGAGTACTGGACTCGATTACATTTAATGGAGTTGTTGAGACGATCGAGCCTGCGACAGGAAAGAACATTCGGCCGTGTATTCTCACGATACAGGCCACAAAGGAAGAGTTTTCAGAGCTTAATCTTTCAGCCGTTGATCCTAAAGCGTGCTTCCGAAAGCTTAAAGGTATTGGAAGTTCACAGCTCCATGCCCTTGCTCCTGTAGCACCAATCATGCAGCTCCCCAGGGACGATCCCCGCTACATTGAAGGGCGTGAGGTTATGGGATCAGTACAAGAGGGAACTAATTTGGCGGCAATGGATTGGGAAGACTTTGAGCATTTGATTCGACAGCTCTTTGAGAGAGAATTCTGTAAAGATGGGGCAGAAGTAAAAGTTACTCGTGCCAGTCGAGATGGAGGAGTAGATGCGGTTGTACTTGATCCAGATCCTATCAGGGGAGGGAAATTCGTGATTCAAGCTAAGCGATACACCAACCCTGTAACGGTCTCTGCTGTTCGTGATCTTTACGGAACCATGATCAACGAAGGAGCTGTAAAGGGAATACTCGTAACGACGTCCACCTATGGACCAGATTCCTATGGATTCGCAAAGGACAAGCCTATCACTCTTATTGATGGAGGCAATCTGCTGCACCTTCTTCAGAAGTTCGGGACCAAGGCTTATATTGATCTGAAGAGCGCTAAAGACCTTTTGGGCAGTCAGTAGGTTCGATATTGGACTTCGCTACAGCAACCGACAGATTCATCGCACTGGATCTGGGAGGTCCGCGACAAGCAAGGATCGAGGGTTCGCCTGAGGCGTAGTCCTCGACGGAATTCCGACAAGTGGCAACCAAACGATCGCCCTTGCTCAGGAACTGGAACTGAACGGTGCTTCAACGCCTCTTTGCCTCTTCTTGAACCTGGCTGAATGTTCGAAGACGTGAGTCACAAGTACTTGCAAGCAAAATACTTAATTGCTTTTCTTTCGAACATCGACACATCATGGGTAGGAGAAGACATGAATGTCGAGCCAGAAGGACACGAGGGTTCCCTTGAAGAAAGCACCGACAATGACGATTTCCCCGGGCCGCTCAGCTTCAGCGACGCAGAAATCGAGGGCTTCCGGCGAGTCGTTCTCCAGCAGATGAGAAAACAAGCTCCCCATTTGTATGTCGTCCTTAAAGCCTGGCGCGATGAGCGCGCCCTGAGAACCGAATCCAGTCAATATAGACACGGTGTCGGAAGAGGCTTTTACTCCCGACTTGCGAAACAGCTCGGATTGGAGCGTCAAAGTGTCTTGTATCGGCTTCGTATGGCAATGCAATTAGCAGCTGAGTTGTTGAATCGCCATGAACAATCTAAGAAAGCTTGAGAATCTGTTTCGGCTGGCCTCCGGGAAGGTGGGCTCTGAGTATCCTCCTTCGAAAGAAGAGAATTTGGTATTTCAGTTATTGGATAAGGCGTTTGATGTGGATGAATTCAAGGACGAGAATCCAATACCGATTGAAAAAGAAAGTCAGAAAAAGAGCCTTAGAAGGGTGACCCTCCGATTAGGAACGGCCGCTGCGTTCGTTCTCATCGTCATCGCAGTCTACTTCTCGAGTATGACTACCATCCACAGGCAGATGTTGAGTATTGCTCAAGCTGCAAACGAGGAGGGCGACCTTCTTAGCTTACTGACCTCAGTTAGAAACCTTGCTTCTTTACATTTGTCGCTCGATTCACCTCTCCGTGAGCTCGTTCAGAAGCTGGAAGACCCTCCCCTGAACAGCATCGGCCAGTCTCTTCTCAGAGGCGAGGACTATGCAGCTTTGGAAGCTGCTGCCTCGGAGATCGCTTCTCTCCGAAGTGCTAAGGATCGATTGTCTCAAGGCGTGGGGGAGCTGCAAGGACTGCTATCGCGATACTTAATACGCCAAACACATTCCGGGCGCACACATCAACAACAACGAGTCTATTCACTCATCTTGATTGCAAGGCTTTTCTTAGAGAATCCTGTCGACACCTTGCCTGAAATATCCGAAAGCCTCCTGTTCCGAACGAGACTCGAGGCGATACTAAAAGACCGTGCGATTGATACGTCAAGAGAAGAGATTCTTTACGCGGTCTCAGCCCTGTCCTGCTGTGGCACATTCAACAGCGCAAAAGTCCTAGCAGATCATCTAACTAAAGCTGAGGCAGGCACAGAGGAGAGGCGTTTACTTCTATTAGCCATAGAAAGAATCCATAGGCGTTCCTATCTTTGTCCTGAGCTGGACGACCTTGGCAAAGGGCGTGACTGGCTGAGAGAGATCCTAATCAATGCCACAAGGGATGCTGAAGCTACCACAACAGACAAGAACACGCTCATGCACTTGAGGAACTGGCTTGAGTTTGAGCGTAGGTTCGCAAACGGGGCAATCGCTGAAGAGATCAAGCACACGTACAGCAGCGTCTATGAGCTGAATTCTGCAAGCCTGCTCGGCACGGTATTCACCGGCAGCGAATCTAAGGAACAAGAGCTGACAGAATTTAGCCGGGAGAAGCCTGACAAGCAGATTCTATCCAACTGGGATTTCTCAACAACAAACTTCACTCACAATGGCACAGCCGAGCCAGCTAAGGGAAGCCTCGTGTCCAGCTTCAAAGACAAGGAAGACAATTCAGGCCATATTGTTTTGCAAAGCTTCGGACATTCTAAAGTTCTCCTGCCCTTCAGAATCAATGAGCTACCTGAAGTAGGAATAACTCTAAGGATCAAGCAATTGGCAGCTGCTCGAAACTACTTCGCCTATCAAGGCAATGCTCAGATCACAGTCCTGCTCGACGGCAAAGCCATCGTCGAGAGCTTCACCGTCACTCGTCACGGAATCCACGGTAACGAAGGTTGGGATTCGTTCTTCATCGCGAGGCACTACCTCACCCGAGGCAGGCATGAGGTTGAGATCCAACTTTCCCGCGAGTCAACGACGACACATTGGCTGTACGAGGTCAGCGTAGAAGGCGTGGAGGTGCGTTAGGTGCGTGTTAGGACTCGGAAAAGCAAGGGTCTTGACTTTCAAAGGCGAGGTGGTCTACTGTGCTCGCGTTGCCTGGGTAGGAAACATGTGTGCGATTCAATGGAGGTGCGAATGGTGTTGGTCGGCAGATGCGACGCGCTTGGAGTCTTGGGCGACGAATCATTGCAGGGTTCGTCCCGGAACGACGCCTATAAGCGCGTAGAGGAGACACGACCGCCGTGATCGAAGGCACGCTGGAGCCCGTCAAAACGACCTCCGTCAGAAGTCACACGAATAAGGTGTTTGAATTGGTTGTTGCCGAGTTGCAAAGACTAGATCCTATTGGAAAAGTTGTGCAGTTACTAGACCTACATGACTGAGTTAGCTCCGCAATATTTAAATAGCTCTAATCTCTTTATCACGATGATAATGGGATGGAACAAATGGAGTTATGCACAGCGAGGTGGCCTCATTGCAGCCGCACTCGAGGCCATGCTATGTTTAGTAGTTGTAGCTGGCCCATATGTATATCACGGGATTTACGAAACCGCTTTGTTTAATCTGCTGTGGAAAATCTTTTTGATACCTGGCGGTTTGATAATCTTATCTGTTGTGGCCTATATCTTCAACATCCCCGGGGCAATAATGGCGTCAGTCGTTTTGGTCGTTCTATTTTATCTACTTGGCAGCATTATAGGTAGAGTCGTATTGCACTTTAAGCGTTACAAGGGAAAGTAAATAGCTATGAAGGCACTCTTATGCTCGTTAGCTCTTCTGTTCTGCAAAAGCCTTTCTGCGGCAGGAGTTACTATAATAACACATGGAGGGTTGAATCCGCTTGGAGTCCCCAATTGGGTTTACGAGATGCAAGATGCTATTAAAGTACGCCTGATGTGTCGAAGTTCAAGTTATACATTTACCTATTTTTCCAAGACTCTAAAAACTGATGATGCCAATGATTCGTGCGATTTGATTCTTGTGGTTGATTGGTCTGCAGAGAGCTTCAAAATCGGAGGAGCCGATTTGGTAGGGATAGCCCTTGCTAATGCGCTTGTTAATCCCCCTACTGATGGAAGCTTAAAGACTCCCCTGGCGGAAATGCCGCTGCACTTTATTGGCCACAGTAGAGGAGCATATATTAATTCCGCCTGTATTCACCACTTGGCGTCCTTCGGAATTATTGTAGACCACAACACCATTCTTGATGCTCAGGATGCGGGTCCAGATGGTACTTTCGGAAATTGGAGTAATACCCTTTTTTCTGACGCTTATTATCAAACAGCGGCAATTCTGGGTGGTTTTTTTGTGCCAGGCGCAAGTAATCTTGACTTAACAGCCAGCCTCCTTTTACCCGAGTCTCAGCGCCAAGAAATGCACCAATTAGTGCACACATGGTACCACGGTACCATCGATCTTGAGGCCAAAAACGTAGACCGTGAGGACATCCTGAGATGGGCATGGTACAAAAATAGCTCAGGGCAACAGTATCCAGGAGGTTTCTTCTATACATCCATAGTCAGCAATTACAGGCCAAGTGCTGGCCTTTTAACAGATGGCGCCTTTCGCGATCCGACACCTCGGTCAAAAGACCCGCAATGGCCAAACATCGGCCAGATCACTCTAAGTAGAAGCTTATTGTCTGTTGGAGATCCTCTAACCGTAGATTTCTTCTATCAAGACGATGATTCAATGCCTACTGTAGTCTACTATTTAGATGATGACCAGAATCCGTACAACGGGTCAACACAAGAACTCTTTGATCAGGTCAATCGCCCTCTTCCGAAGACCTATGAAGAACCGCGGCAGTGGGACTTTACAGGCTTGCTTACTAATGTCGCAGCCCGTGATTACTACGTCTATGGCAAGATAACCGACGGAGAGCACACAAGGTACGACTACGCTCCTAAAAAGCTCACGGTAGTCACCCCAAAGCAAGTGAATCAAATAGCAAGACTTTCGACTCCCCGAGTCTCTCCAACTGCAGGAGCTATCAACACATCATTTAACTTCAGAGTAGACTTCGTTGATCCCGATGGCAAGCCCCCAGTAAGAGCTGACGTATTTATCGACAGAATTCGCAACTCGATGTTTCTCGATAGTGGACAACCTCAAAATGGAACCTACACCTATTCTGCGACTCTTGGGCCAGGCGCACACAGCTTTTACTACAGTTTCATCGACGCTGATCTTGATACTATCACAACAGCCTTGATATCTGGCCCCGTAGTTGGCTTGGAGGGCCAAGTCCCTGTCCAATTCTACTTTGGCGGAGGAGGCGGCGTTCCCGTTAATGACGACTTCTATCTTAAGTGTACAGTGATTGGCGGAGAAACCTTCACGATTCCAGGCAACAAGCTTCCTTATCCTGGATTTACTAAGCTCATCAGAGTTCCTGCTCAGATGCAGCTTGAAGGCCTTGCACAATCTCCCAATCACTCACTAAGAGAGTGGGCGTTCGTCTGCGATGGCGCGAAAACAGAAACAACTGCTCCAGTACCAACTATACAGATTTGCCAGGATGAGACAGTGATTTCATACTGGCTATACACTCCAATATCTTACACACTTGGCGGAACAGTTACTGACTCTAACAACAACCATATTCAAGGTGCGACCGTAAGTATCAGCAGCGGACAATCCATTGCAACAGGCAGCGATGGAAACTACTCGTTTTCGAACATTCCTGGAGGAGTTCCCTATACGATTAAAGCAGAACACCCCGACTACAGCTGCTTTCCACCTAGTCATGTTATCAATAATCTCATTGAAAGCAGAAACGACTACGACTTTAAGGGCATTTCTTCTGATGAAGCCCCACCGGAGCTATCGTTCACTGAAATCCCGCCACACTACATTTCAGAAACCAACTCTGTGACTTTCTCGTGGGCTGCCACAGACAATAAGAGCTCTCCCCAAGCAATCCAGTATCGTTATCAACTACTGGGGTCAACAAATCCAGCTTGGTCAGGTTGGACCAATGAAACTTCGATATCCTACACCTTAATCAATGGTATCTACACTTTTAATATTCACGCGAGAGACGAAAGGTTAAATGAAACAGTTCTGCCTTTGACCCACACCTTTGCAATCTCTGGCTCCCCGCGAATCAAGAGTGCAACGCTCGTACCTGGGACTCTTTGGATTACTGAGATCGAAATTGCCGTAGAAGTGGGGGCTGCGGGCTCCCTGGATAAAGTCATTCTCCTTCCAGAACTGCTCGGGCTTCCCAGGGAGAATTTAGTGCCTGTTCGCCTCTACTCAAATCCAAAAGCGCCGGCAATCGGAACCATTACCTATGCATCTGAAGAACTTGGCCTTCCATGTGTATTTGAGCAAGCTGAAATCGGGTTTGTCTTTAGATTGCCATCGCCTCTTGTTGCCGGCCAATCGCGGCTCTACCAAATTCAGTGGGGAGAATTGCTTCACATGGGCTGGGAAGAAAGGGTAAGTACCCCTATACCGTCCAATGTTGGTGATCCAGCACAGAATGAACGCTACACTCTCGATTCCTATCTGGATAGCGAAGGCCGCCGTTGGTGGCTCGGCAGTACAGTGTTTTTCATGGTATCTGGTGAGCCTCTTACTCGCAACTCTCGCTTGCTGCTTCAAGTGACAGACAGTCAGAAGCGCCAATTATATAACGACAGTATCGATTACTTTGCTGCCAACTTTACGACTGATCCCTCAGATCCCAGCAACATAATTGGAACATCGAGGAAGTTCTATGGCATCGCAGGCTCTGGTGGCAGCTTTGTAGAGCCTAAGGGCGAGGTCTGGATGTTCTGGCGAGTCGACGAGGATAAGGAAGAACAGAATCAATCATTCCAAAGTCTGAGAGGTTTTGGTTTTCAGAGGCTAAGAAAGGACACCCTCGAGCGCATTGGTAATCCCATCTACAGCCAGTTGGTCAGCGCGCAACATTTCAGCACCCCTATTCTTGGACCTGATGGAACCGTCTGGGTCGTAGGCAATTCAGGAGACAACAGAGAAGCATTTTACCTGCGCATTACAGCCGATGGAATCATTCTGTATCCTACCCAAACTTTAACAACAATTCCTAGTGATTTGCCAGTACCTAATATGAATGTTCGTGCGTCATCTATTGATACTATCCCAAAGGTCTGGTTTTTCTTTGCTAAGTATTGGAACGTCTCGGACACTAATCCTGTAATACGAGCACAACTTTCCTTCAACGCCCTGAATAAAGATGGAACAGTTGCCATTCCGGAGCAACTGATTGCCGCCTCCACTGCAGGCCCAGAAGTAAGACAAAGCGACGGTCGTGGCTTTAGAGGATATCCGCTTCTTGATCTCGAAGCTAAGTCCTGGGTTTCCTACGATACGGAAGGCGCGTCAGGCTCGGGGACATTCTACTCAATATTTAATGCTGACGGCACCCCTTACGCCAATACGATCAACGTACGCCCTGCCAAGCCACGGGGATTCCACTTTGTCGATCGCGATAATAAGATTTGGGCCACCGATGATAATCAACTGCAGATTCTTAATGCGGATGACACTCCAGCTGAACCTGCTCGAACGCAAACCACTGCGGCGCCAAATCGCTCAATAGGCTCGAGAGCTGCTTTCGTTGATTCAGATGCGTTCCAAATCTTCGATCGCTGGTCGACGCGATCGATCGAACTGGATCTGTCTAAAGGCACTCCAGTTGGAACAATCGAAATCATCGATGTGGACAAGTTCCAGAAGGGAGTTCACGTCGAGAATCTGGTAGTGTCTACTGGGGGCCGGCGCATTATTAGCCTTCAGGGCACTGTCCCGCAACGATCAGAGCACTCCATTTCTGGGCTTCTATCTAATGATCGCGCTGTGCTGAGTTTTACCCAAACAGGTCTCCTCGGTGGTGAGCTCCTCATCACGTTCACAACAGCGACTGACCTGCCATTCGTGCGAGGCGATGCTAACGACGATGGGCACCATGACATCTCCGATCCACTCTTCATTCTACTGCATCTATTTGTCCACAATGTGACTCCAACATGCGAGGACAGTCTTGACGCCAACGACAGCGGTGCAGTTGATGTTTCGGACGCTATCTACCTTCTTAACTGGAGATTCATGCATGGGCGGCAGCCCCCAGATCCATTCCCTTTGTGTGAGAAGGATAAGACAGAAGATGACTTGGACTGCACGCAATTCCATTCTTGTCCGAAGTAACGCTGTTACTATTACTAATTCGTAACCACAGCATAATCAGGAGTTTGAGATGATTCTAAAGCCATACGTTATTGGCTTCGTAGTGATCGCAATAGCTTTAACATTCGGCCAGTTGTTCTCTCAATCAGATTGCTCCCTGCAACAGAAGCTAGTTGCTAAAGGGTCACAATCAGATGATCAGTTTGGAACAAGTATCGACATACATCAAGACTTTCTTATTATCGGAGCAAAGTTCACTGATGTTGCTGGAAACCAGGACTCCGGCGTAGCATATATTTTTCACAAAAGTGAAGACTGGGCACAAGTCGCGAAACTCTCAGCGGCAGATGCTCAGGCCAATGCTTGGTTTGGTAATGCTGTCGCGATTGGGTCAGGCTTCGCATTAGTTGGATCGCCCTTCTATGCCTCTAGTAAGGGCGCCGTATACATCTTCGAGGTGCCGCCTTCTGGTTGGCAAGACACAGCTGAGAACAGAAAGCTCACAGGAGAAGCCGATGGCGACCAATTTGGGATAAGCATGGCCGTGAGTGAAGACCTGCTAATAGTTGGAGCGCCTAAGAAAGGAGAAGGTGTTGCTTACATTTACAAACGCGAATGCCAGCAAGGTTCATGTGATTGGCAATTAGTCCAGAGACTCCAATCATCTCATACAGGCAGCTCAGATAATTTCGGTTCCAATGTAGACATTGACTCCCAGTCCGCTATTGTTGGTGCTTGGAATCAGCCATCTAAAGGTGCCGCCTATATATTCATGAACACAGCTAGCACTTGGATTGAAACTGCTAAACTTCACGATATGCTTAGTCCTTCTGAACTACAAAACGGAGGTGAGTTCGGCTTCGGAGTGGCAATTTTTGGAACTCTGGCCTTAGTGTCAGATAATAAGGACTATTTAAACGGACATGAGCACGTGGGCTCAGCATATTTATTTGAGCTTGATTCAGCAACATCTACTTGGAGCAAGGTTGCCCATTTAACACCTTCTGTTCCAGTCGCTGACGAGGAGTTTGGCAGCGGTGCAGTTGCTCTAGCCAAAGAGATCGCAGTTATCGGAGCAACAAAGAATGGCTTGCTTCGTGGATCTGTTTTTCTTTATAAGAAGCCCTCGAACGGCTGGCATGACATGACTGAAACCCAGGAACTGATTGAAGCTACTGCTGTGGACGATAGGTACGGGAATCCTGTCGTTACAGATGGCCTTTCACTGGCGGTAGGCTCTGCTCACGATGACGATGTCGGGATGGATACAGGTGCCGTTTATGTTTATAGTTGCATCAAACATCCCATCTGCGATGCAGGCATTTCGCAGACAGTCGATTGCAGCTCGAGTTCGCTTACGTCGTTTCACATCCAGCTCGACGGAACGCGATCAAGCGACCCTGAAGGAGGCCCAGTCAGCTACAATTGGACTCTTGAGAATTGTTCTGGAGCGTCTCTTGATAATCCCGATACCGCGACGCCGGTTCTCGTCCTCGAGACATCTGACTGTAGCGAGAAGACCTGTACTATCAATCTTACTGTGACCGATCCCGACGGCTTATCCTCTACTTGCTCAACTGAAGCATCAATTAGAGACACGAGGCCTGCAGCGGTCGTTCGGTTGGAGAAGATCGACGAGCTTAGCGCCATGCTCGTTTTGGAGACTACGATAGCAACGATAGGAGGTGAAGTGGGAGTCTCGTTTCAGAAGGCAGTCTTAAAGCCATCAAGCATTTCGAAAGCCCAAAACTTTCCTTCTGGTGCCACGCTCTATGATGATCTGGCACCAGATTACCCATGTTTAGAAGCAGCAACTGACGATACGGGTGTTGTTGCAGGCTGGACTATGGCTCTCTCGGAACAATCTCAAGAAATCTTACCTCCTGGGACTTATCGCCTGCTCGTTTTCCATTTTACCGCAGCAGACTCGCTCAACCCTCGCGACTGCTCTGAACTGCATTTTGTGGATTGCCTTGGAGTCAGCACAGCACCAATCCGTAACATTGTTACCACCGAGAATGGCCAATCCATAGACTTGATCGTAGCTCCGGACAATGTCCAGTTATGTCGTCCTCCAAGCCAAGGCTTTAGAAGGGGTGATTCCAACGAAGATGCCAACGTTGACATCTCCGACGCCGTTTTCTCGCTCAGCTATCTTTTCCTCGGCGGTCCGACGCCCACCTGCCTCGATGCGGCGGACGCGAACGACGACGGAAGGGTCGATCTTTCCGACGCGGTCTACACGTTGGGCTTCAAGTTCCTCGGGGGTCCTGAGATTCCCGCACCTGGGCCAAACAATTGCGGGAAGGATCCAACCACAGACTCTCTTGTCGAGTGCTCCTATAATAAATGCTGAGCAATGCCAGGCAAAGAAGCACCGCTGCGGCAGGGCTTCTGAGAACTCAGGCTAGCACGCCAAGGAGTCAACTGTCGGGTCCTGTCCGATACTTGGGAATGGCAGCTTGGGCTTAGCGCCATCATTGAAAAGCCACCTGAGCAGATAGACGGCATCGCTCAAGTCAAGAGCCCCATCATCGTTCAGGTCAGACGCATCTGCACACTCAAAGGATCCATCTTTATTGTACAGCATATCAAGTATCGTGATGGCGTCGCTCAAGTCAACTCTTTCATCTTGATTAGAATCTCCTCTAATGAACTCCCCTTTCATGGGAACGCGCTTAGGATCGAGTGCACTAAAGCAAATACCTTGGGGATCATTAGTCAGTCTCAAACCAGGACAAGGGTACGATATGTATACTACAGATGGATAAGCCACAAGCAAATCCATGTAATCCCCTGGCTCCCTTCTGGCACGAGGATGATGAGGTATATGAGAAGGATTGACCTTTATATTTCTAGAAACACTTCCGTCAGTAATCTTTGCATAATAGATGTCATATTGCGTCGCTCCAGGTGCTTCCCTTTTGTCAATAAACGCTAAATGTACTACACCATCATTATCAACCTTCAAGTTAGGAAACACTTGATCTCCTGACGTTGTATCGTCGTTTACCTTCTCCGGCATTGTCCAGGTCTTCCCGTCGTCATCCGAGTACGAAAGGAAAATGTCGTAATCCTTTCCCTTTCCGAAATGTCTCCCTGTCTCTTCGACGACAAAAGCCTTCGGATCAGCCCACGCCAAGTAAATCCTGCCCGGGTGTAGCTGAGAACGATCGATAGCCATCACTGGCCCTGTGAATACGAGCCATATCTCCTCGCTAGTATTAGACACATAGGCTTGACCTTGAAAGGGCAAGAGCATTTGTGGACCACGAAATCCTTCGAAACTGTTCCCACTCTGTGCGAATCTCAATAGTTCCACCTTGTCTTCCTCTGGCACTCCTGCATCATAACCACGATCAACAGCTAATGCCATTAGCTGTCCCTTTGAGTTCACCTCAAGCGAAAAGAGAGGACTGTCGTAAGGATATTTCAGTTTAATTGGGTGCACCGTAAAGCTCTTTCCGCCATCGGTGGAGATAAATAATGCTTTATCAACAAAACCCTGATCTTCAAGAAAAACAGATTCCGAGGTGATGAAAAGACGTCCTGAAGTTTCATCGAAAGCGCTTTTAGAATAATCAACAATACTATTGTCAAATGGGGGCCCTTCCTTTAAAGGTGGCGTTAGGAAAAACCCTTTACTTAGGACATTTTCATTGGTATTGCCTCGCATCAGCAATCCCACCCAAACTACGTTGTATCTCTCCTTGGACCAATCAGGAGGAACAGGGACTTCAACCTGCCCCGAAATGAAGACCCTTCCATCCGCGGTTACCGTCACATCTGGATCCCCAAAGCCTCTGAAGTCCTCCACAATCAGGTTAGTCCACGTTTTTCCCCCATCACGAGATATCCAACCTGGGCTATGTCCATTTGTGAAAACCAGTTGCTGCGGATTTGCTGGATTTCCTGCTAGAACAGATTCCCAATAACAAAAACCGCAGTCGATCCTCGAAGTATAGAGAACAGCGCTGGGGAGTGGCTTCTCTTCCACGTCTCCACCCCCTCCCCCCATCTCCATAGCTCCCAATTCCTCTGGAGACACGCCCGTAATCTTCAATTGAGTCTTGTACAGGTTACTTCCAACCACAACATTCAGCTCGTAATCGTCGCTTGGCACATCGGAAGGAATCTGTGTTCTCAAGAAGCTGGAAGTCGCGAGGCCAACGTTAAGTGTGTTTTGTACTCCTGTCTGGAGTCCCCTCAGGCTAACCTCCTTAACTTTGCCTTTAGATAAGTCGCCTGTTATCTCGATCCTATCGCCAGAAAAGAACTTCTCAGGATGCCTCAAGCTCTGGGCATCAGGTATGTAATCAGGAATATCAAGCTCAACCGACAACTGCCCCTTCTTTGCTTCAGCCTCAGCGATCGCACCTGCAAGACTCCACACAAACAGAAGAAACGCTACCGCTATCGCCCAACCTCTTTGCCCCATTCACCAATAACGAAGCCAATCTTTTTAAACTCTCGCTTACCTCAGAACCAGCTCGCAAAGGTCGGCTCCTTGCCTACATCTGACTGACGTTCCACAAGATCGTTAACCAGTTCCTATTCAGTCATGTATCTAAAGATCGTGCGCGGTTTCTATAATCTCCTCTAAACTCGTGACACGGACACGAGCCCATTTACTCCTGTCGCCGTCATACCAGTCCCTCTGGTTCGTGAGATAGCGAATGGCTTCCTCGGCGCTACGTGCCTTGATCTCCGCACATAGCCCCTCTGGCTTCCTCCCAGGAAAGTACAGGGTATAGTAAATATCATACTGTTTCCACGTGCCCATCGTCATATTTTCAAAACCAGCTCGCAAATACTGGCTCCTCGCCAGTATCAATAGCTCGTCGGACAAGAGCAATTGCGTTGCGATACTCAGCCATATACCCCTCGTGATGGTGCCTTCCCTTTATTGCTCTCTGTAATGGAATCTTTGGGTTCTTATTGTAACAGGCATAAACCCACTCGCACCAGTTCTCACGATTGTTAATAGCATCCAAGATAATCAAGCCCGCTTTAGTTGGAGTTGCATAGCCAAGGCTTTCACATATTAAATGCGCAGTCAGAGAAGGCCATCGTCTCATCACTTCCATCGGTGAATCTGGTTTTGGCTTGTAGCGCTTACCTATTCTGTCAGACGGGAGATAATCAAATACTCCCATTGCCTCGCTCCTTTGCGGCCTCCTCACCCTCTACCCATGCATTATTTTGCAATAAGCTAATCATACGTAGAATCCCGGGTCTTTCAGGGTTCTTTCTTTCATCTTCCAAAAGACTCTTTAGGCCGTGACTGTACATCTCAATATCCTCCGAGGTGCTCTCACGATTCCAGCTCAGTTTATAAGATTCCAGCCACTTCACGTACTCTCGCAACTCCTTCCGCATCCTCTCAGGCCTGACACGCAGCCATGCTTCGCCGCCCCTGTACCGCCCCTCCTGAAGATCATGCCTGCTAATGTAGATTCCATTACTAATCCCGAACCCGTGCCAAAAAGCAGTTATCTGATGCTGCAGCAGCCAGTATTGATAAGGCGTGAGGTTTCGGAGATTTGGATGATAATCTAAGGGCTTCATTTTATTCTCGCTGAGCCTCCTGCTTACCAAGATACCTCGCTAATTTCTTCACCATCGTCATTGGAGCGAGACCCAGCGCCTGCTTGCCCAGGATCTGTTCAATGGCCTCTCGGTTGCCAAGGGACAGACTGCCAATGGTTTCGCGGCCCAGTAATTTCTCAAGCCCAACGTACGGATGCTGGGTGTTCCAACTTAGCACGTAGGTATACCCATACTCTCTGAACACTTCGATCTCTACTTCCAAGAGCCCGCCCGCAGCAACCTCGACAACATGGATTCCTGTCTTGTCTCGAAACGTGACCATCAGGTCCTCACACTTATATTCTGCCTCGCAGTTCTCTACTCGTCTCATCATCTCGCGACTCCCTCGGGGCTTTCGAAAATAGCAAGTGGGCCTCGAGGAGCCTTGCCCTTCATGAGCTCCAGATACTGTTTTCTTGCTGCAGGGGTCAAATGCTCCTGCTGAAGCTCGAATGTACAGCGCTCGCGGCTATCAGCCAGTGAACTAGAACGATAGTGCGCTTCGTAAACGTTTGCCATTCTCCTCACCATTGATAGTAGCGTGACTTCCAAGGCTTTCTTTCCGAGCACTGATTCGAGACCTTTACGGTTTTGAAGAAACACCTCTCCAAGCTCCTCGTTTCCATGAAACACCTGAAGCCCTGCACATCCATACAGACTATTGAAGGTCAAGACATAGGTCTTTTCTCCCTCTCTGTAGACTCTTAACTCATGCATCTTCCCTGTATTGACTTCTACCGAGTGCATTCCTCTCTTGTCTCGGTACGTCAACCGCGGACGATTATAGTCTTCCGAGGGCTTTGGTTCTAAGGAATAGCTCTTCAAGCGTTTCATTGTCGTCTTCCTCTCACTTCAAAAAGCTGAGTAATATCCACCCATTTCTTGCGATGTTTAGGCAGGGCTACAACATTCTCTAACGTCGGAGTAATCGGAGCTCTATCGATGATTTGATCCGCCTCTTCTAAAATCTCCTCGCGTGCTTTGCGCGGATTGTTTATGTCAACTTCCATTTCTACGACAACGGGATAGTACACTGCAGCTTGTATTCTCATCCTACAGCTCCTCTCCTTCCCAAAGTACCACTCCTCGTTAGATGCTTGGCCAGTCTCTTCACCATACTTATCGATGTGAGCTCAAGGCCTTTCCTTCCAAGAGCAGTTTCAACGTCGCCAGATTCAAGAAATACATCTCCTATTCTCTCCTGTCCTCTAAACATTTCGATTCCAGCGTATCGATGCTTTTCATTCCAGCAGAGCACATACACCTTGCCGCTTTCTCGGAATACTTCGATCTCGTCTAGCCTGCCTGCCATTAGCTCAACCGCATGTATTCCACCCTTATCTCGATACGTCAGCAAAGGCTTCTCAAAAGGTTCTCTTTCAAGGTTGTAATTCTTAAGTCTTCTCATTCTCAACACCTTCCTCCATGTACTTGTTCATGCAGCTCGCGCATACAAACGCAAGGCATCTTGTTCCTGCCTTTTCTTTCACAAGAACATCTTCATAACGCAGTCCGTATCCTAGGTATCCTGTAATGTCTGGCTCTTTGGCTTCGCAATCTGAACATGGAAAGTAGAGCTCTCTGCCTTCCATGGAGCCTGCTCTCAATTTCTGAGGTTGCTTGAACAAATATACGCTCCATTCTCTCTGACTCTTTGAATTACTCATTCTCTTCCCTCTGTATTTCAGGCTCTTGTTCCTCACTATCAAAGACTCTATTGAGAATGTAATCCGCAGCTTTCTGTGCTTGGGCCGCAGCGTGTACGACGAGGGGAGCATCATTCTTCAGTTTGCGCAGCCAGTTGTCAATGTACGAAGCTGAGTTGCCAAGTACTTTGCTTTCGATTCCACAATAACCGCAAAGGAATGCTGCTCCCATTTCAGCCACGAGCTCTTCCTTGGTGTAGTCGGCAGAGCCAAAGATCGGACGGTCCATAATCCCATCTCGGTTGAGGCGCATGGCGTGGCCAGTAGAATGCGTCAGCTCATGAAAGAGCGTTGAGTAGAACTCTTCTGCTCTGTCGAACTTCTCAGGCTTTGGCATAGCCACAAGGTCCTCTGAAGGACAGTAGAAGGCTTTGCTTTGAGTCTTGTCAATCGTCGGAGGGTTGTGCATGCCAGCCACAACAGCTTCGCAAACCTCCAAAGGACTGAAAGAAGTTTTCTGCACTTCGATCTGTGCATACTCAACTCCGTCACACTGAAGGACATTAAAGACAGTGTAGTAGCGCACCAAAGGCATCTTCCTTTTCGCTGCGCGCGTTTCCTCCACAGCGGCACCAGCTTCAGAGTCCAAATCTCCGTGTCGAGCGACCCAATTCCAATACAAAACAGGAAACCCTTCCGCTCCCTTCTTAACATGCCCTCCGCGCTCTATTGCCTGCCGATAAGTCAGCCACCAAGGACTCTCGAACCCTGCAGACGCAAGAACGAGCACGTTCATACCTCGGTATTCTTTTCCAGAGACAAGATTCTTTGGAGCTTTCGTTGAACCTTTCCAAGGTTTGTGCCAGGGAACTGTGCCCTTCTCCAAGAGTTCGACGATTCTCCCTGTGATGATTTCGTAGACGCTGACCACCTCTCTGCAAGGAGCCTGAAGTTTAAGAAGGTTGAACTGTTTTGCCCTTCTCGCCTTCACCAAGCAACTCCGAGTGTAGAAACCCGATGGGGCTTGAAATCCTGACTTCAGCTGGATAGAATCCGCTTCCAAAGTGAGAATGGCCTAAAGGGCATCTCGAAATCCATGACTAAGACGCTGGAGAACCGCAATAGCTATCTCTAGGATCGATGCAATTCAAACCCAGAAATACTAGCGCTCCAATGGAAGAGGAATACAGAATCGTTCTGAAGCCAGACCAGAAAGGCATTCGAATTGATAGTTATCAAGTCCGAGGAGACAAACTGTCTTACTTTGAGACAGTAGGCTATGCTGATACTGTTGAAAAGGCCAAAGAGATAGTGCAAAAGAGCAGGTTCTACGCAAAGAGGAGAATCGTATTCGAACAGCCATGCGCCAGATAATCGAGAACATCATCGCATTGAGCGAAGAGTATCAGCGCAAGTCCGCAATCCACAAAGATGAGCATGGCATTGAAGGGGCAGTATCATTGGGATCTCAGAAACTAGACCAGTATCTCAAGGCGACTCAATTCCTTAGCAGCAAGATGAAAGTATATCTTGCTGAGCTCTCAGAGAGACAACTTAGAAACCTCGAAACACTGATTTACTTTGGCCGAGGCGATGAGGATGATCTTGTCTGGCTTCATGCACATCTGAAGTCAGTAAGTCCAACACGTGAAGACGTGGTGCGCACAATCATCGAGAAGATACCTGCATTATCGAGATACTTGCAAAGCGCACTTAGCAGTGCACACAGACTTGGAATGGACATCGACAATCTTCTGGAGTAAGCGTCAGCAGACATAAGGAAAACACAATCATGAAGTTAAACGGCAAATTCTTCCCATTCGAAGAAGACAGAAAAGAAAACGACCCTGAGCGAGACTTCCCGATTAAGCAATCGATGAGAGACTTCTCAGGAAAGGAACGGGAGTTTGAAATCAAGTACCATGATGCGGGACTGGGATTTATTGTAGATGCTATCGAGAAAGTAAAGGGCGACGGCGGCTACCATTTCTCAGCCTTCGATACTAGCAGCCCATATATAGCTCTCGGAAAGATTAGAGACAAGATGCGGCGCAGGTTATCAACGAGGCATGTCTACAAAGAGAAGGGGCGGTACTACCCATCCCACGACACAATTCGGGGAAGAATCACTTCGAGTGACGGCAGCGATGTTATCTTCGTGGTTGATGGAATTCCTTTGTCTTTGCATCAGTTGGGGAAAATGGCTAACATGTACGAAGGCTGGGAGTTCATGTTGAAATTCATCGATCGCGGGGATGATGATTAGGCTGTTACGTAACATTACAAGAGACGGAGTCTATTAAGAGGCTAATTATGAAAGATCCGTATCTGGATTCGCTCCGTGAGGTTTGGTATGACATTGTAACTCTCTATCAGGAGTTTGAAGACAAGAAGCCTGTTATGCTCTTCAATCTTGAGGAACGAAAACTTTATGCGTATCCTTACCTGGACTATAAAAAGGATTTGAGCGAGAGTTCTCAAGCTCTCCTAGAAAAACAGTATACGAGAGCTCTCAAGACAGGCAAGATGGTTGTCTTCGTAAGAGATGATGCAAAGAAAAGGCTGCGATCCTACTTGTTTTACTGTCCATCGAATAAGGCGTCATCAACGTAACTCGTCGCCTCGTTTCTCCACATACACAAGTGGAAACACCCTGGCTTTGCCGTCGAATTCGTAGCCCCAGAACTCCACGCTCTCACCAACATACAGGATTCTTCCTGCTTCCACAAAGTCTTTCAACCAAATTGCAAACTCCCCTGTTTTGTAGTGTTTCCCAAAGGTATCTTCATAATAAAGCCCGCCGCCCTCGTCCACCTGGAGATCGCGCGCATTGCAGAGTATCCAATCCTCGGTTCTGGCTTCGAGATTTCTGAGTTCACTTCGAAACTGCTCCGCTCTCTTAGTTTTGACAAAAAGGTCAATGTACACTTGAGAGTAATAACTCATTCTGACCGCCCTTCCAGCTCGTTATATCTCCATCCGCTCCTCTTTGCTTCTACGAACTCTTCTCTCGTAAGCAGCGCTTCTATCGTGCTCACGTGAATGTCGCCCATCTCTCCTTTGGGGCATGCAATCGAGTATCCTCTGCAGAGCCTGTAATGCCCGAGGCCCTGAGCACGAGGCTCCTCCTCGTGGAGAATCTCGCCGTAAATGTTAAATCCAAGGCCGCTCCTCCTCACGAAATAATCCCCTGCTTTAATCTTGGCCTGCCAAGGCTTCACTCGCGAGTCTGCTTCGTTCATATCCCGACGCATCGAATTGAACATATCATCGAGATCATCAAAACTGTAGACTGCCATGGCCTATAGAGAGCTTCGCATTTAATAAGACTTGAACTGTCTTGCTCTGCTGTCTGGAATTAACTATCCGTAGTGTTTTAGATGAGCTATCTTGCGAGCCAAGCCTTGCATTTCAGGTGAACGCTTAATAATTGCGTTGCCTTCAAAACAGCCATGGAAGGCGACTTAGGGAGCCAGTTGAGGGAATTCACTGGCACAGAGCATTGGTACCGACATTGGACACGCGCATTCGCATATACCGACGGTGTGAAGTATCTCGCAGACAAGACAGGAGCGTACTGGTTGATCGATGTGATTGCGTCTCATCAACCTAAGGTACGGAAGATTCCGTTTCAAGTTTGGAATCTGACAACCCAGGATGCGAAAGGGCATGTTACAATGAGAGAAGATGAGGATCAGCCAGCAATTGTAAAGCAGGAGATCGAGTACACCGATTTCCCGCTCAAACACATTGATCTCTACCTCAGTGAGAAAGTACTCATGCTGCCAGGCGAGTATTGATGGGAGAAGATCTGGAGTGCAATCTCTACTGCCTTGAGGCTCCCAAGGAATGGAGAGCTGTACAGCTTGGCTTTCTGTCTTCCTCCAATTCCAAGATAATGGTAAAACTTAAATAGCCAAGCGCCTTTATCTCTATAGATTTACCATGGATCACAAACAGTACGGCTACAATACAAGAATGGCCGTTGGAGCCATCAAGCCTGGCCCTGTTCGCCACCATAAACTTAGCGAGCAGACGATAGCGAGAATACGCAGACTTCACGAAGTCTTCGCTGAAGTCGATGAGACTTCGTTAGCAGAGCGGATCGACAGCTTCAAGCGCGATCAACATCCGGAGGTCGAACTCGATGTGTGGGAGCGTATTATGCATGCATACGAACGGTTTTGTCGGGGCATGCAACTTACAAGAGAGGCCAAGACAGACATTTTCAACGTCGCGCTGATGCGCTCCATGAGCACCGAAGCCGAAGTTTTGCAGCAGTTGGAACTGAAGATCCTCTCAGAGGAAGACGCCCGTGAGTTCATGAAGGCATTCCAATAGTCAAGGAGCCTGTTATCGATGGTTACATTGGCAAAGGCACTGAGTACAAAGACATCGCTGTGCAAGAGGATTCTCTGGGATGCTGACAGTTACTCGTGTTGTGTAAGGATTGATTTATCAAATGCGGAAGCGAGATCAAAGAATGATGTGAATAAAAGGTTCTTGCAAATGCTGAGTCGAGATTTCTGGAATCCTCGAACCGTGAAGTAGCAAAGGAAACGGGAGCGCGCTCTGGTGTGACGGGCCTTATACTTTCCCTGTTGACACATTGTTCTGCTTGTGTTAGATTACTGGATTATGAAGCGAGAATCCATAAGAGCTAAGGAGTATGAATTCATTGATGCGTGTGCAGACGTCGACCTCGAACCCCCTCCGCTGAGTAATATCAAGTCATCGACCACCGGCTCTGCCAGTATTCGTTGACTGGTAACCAAGGGAGAAACAAATTGAACGCGATGACTGAGCACTGTCGAGCTACTTCGAATTCGAGGCAACGCTCCGGCAGATTGATGCAAGGATCAGGCGTCGGAGGTGATCCACAGCGCATCCAGAATCTACGCGATCCAAGGGCTCAGCAGAATACCAAAGACAAGGATCAAATCGTCTTCCTTTTTGACGTGAAGCTATTGCGCCCAGCTTGCGTTCTTTTCCAGGCAATTGCCAAGACAGACTGGACTCGTCTCAGGTCTTTCTTCCCCCCGGAGATTTGGCTGTCTACCGAGACTCGGGATATGCGAAGGGTTACAGGTTCGGCAGCAGAATGGCGGAAAATTGCGCAAATCGTGAAAAGGAGGTAGACGAGGATTAGACACCGGTGGTCAGAGCGATCTAATCGCTCTGTAAGATATGAAGACTCAAAGCGAGCGAAAGCGCTGCCCAAACTGCAGTAGAGTGCTCTCCCAGGAGTGGTTCAGCCGCAGGATTGCAGAGTCTTTTAGCTTTGGTCTTCTTGTCCTCTCTCTGTGTGAAGGCAGGGATTATGTAGGGGCGAATAGAACGGAAAGAAAGAAAGCAGAATCTTCTTGACTCTCTTAAGCTCGTTACTATCCTGTGCCGCTTGATAGGAAGTGTTGAGTAAAGCACTCTTTTAGGAGGACGGATTCATGGCTTCGACTGATGATCTCCAGGCGCTCGCTGACTTCGGCATCTTCAACGACGACGGCGTCAGCAGGCTTGCGACGCTGATTCGCAACGTCCAGGCTCTTACTGGCGGGGCTGCGGCGCCATCCACGGGCAAGAGGAGAGGGCGGCCGCCTGCTGCTGCAAAACCGACCAACGGCGCTACGCGTCAGAGAGCTGCTCGCGGGTCCTTCAGCCCCACGAAAGAGGAACTCGCCAAGATGAAGACCACGATGACTGCAAAGGAGATCGCTGACAAGCACGGCGTCTCCGTGGCGACGGTCAACCTTCGCCTGAAGAAGCTCGGCCTCACCACCCCAAGGAAGGGCGCTGCGAAGAAGAAATAGCGGTCAGCGCTGATCTGGAATTGGTGACGTCATCTTGACGTCTTGCTGAAACCAATCTTGGCTGGCGGGTCCTGCATCGCGAGAGAGAAGAACCCCAGCACGTAGTCCATACGAGTCAGGAGGAAAGCGCGGTCAATGAACTTCTCTCGACTGAGAGCTTTGACTGTCCCTTTATCCGTGTCGGTGTAAAGGGTCGGAGTAACCTTGTCCGCCGGAATCCGAAACTCGTCCACTTCGAAGCCCGCTCGCTGGATGCAATCAAGCGCCTTGTGAAATTCTTCGACGAAGGTTTCTCGGATGCTGCTGCCATCGGGAAGGTTCTTCTGGAGAGCGTTTAGGAGGGCGAATGCCTTGAGAAGATTCGAGGACTTCTCCGAATCCATAACGGTCATCGTTCTCTCTCGGGGTTGGGGTGGAGATCTCTTCGTCGTTTTCAATCAAAGGGTGAATTCAATTGCGGTTGGAGCCAATCGCTATGCTGCCGTCCTTGCCGATCCAGACGCCGATCCTGCTGTCTGAGAAAATACTGTTGATCAGCACGATGCCCTGAAGCTTCAGAGGCTTGTCCGCCGAGAACAGCTTTAACATTTCCGCGTCGACACACTTCAAGAAAGTGCCGTCGGGAGCAAATAGCTCCGCCTGCGCCTTCAAGGCAGCGGGTCCTTCCCTGCGAATCTCGAAGATAGTCTTGCCCTCCCGTTCGCAGACAGTGATACCAGGCAAATGACGGAGATTCAACTCAGCTTTTTTCCCTTCTTCGGTCAAGTAGAGTTGCGTTCCCTTCGCCTTCGCCAAGTAAGTTCCGTCGCTGTGGTAGATCTGGATCTGCGACGTGAATCCAGCCTTCTCTGCCTTTACTACTTCGATCAACGGAGTAGTTTCGTACTGGAGGATCACCGGCACGTTGATAAACGTGTTGGTTGCGAACTTGACACTGGGTGCCTCGTTGAAGATCAGATTAATCATGTTTTCCCTTTGTTCTGCCCGCTAGAAGGGTCCACCATAGGTTGGGGAGCGGGGCTTACCCCAAACCACCACTGGTGGCAAACATAACGCTTGCGGGAACTTCCGCAACCAAAAATAAGAGACCGGCGGAACTGTGAAGAACCGCCGATCTCAGGGGCAGTTGTGGGCTACGGTTGTTCGGTCTTATGGTGGAGCGTTCTTCCAGCGATTCGGCACCGTGGCACGGCGGCGTCCCGGTCTATCGTGGCGGCTGGTGTCCCACTCAACCTCAGCGAAAACGGCCCTAGACAACGGGGCGATCGGCTCGGGCCGAGGTGGCATCCACGACGCGTCCATGCTTTGCAGCGCTGCGTCCATCGCGACTTGGTACCTTCGCTGAAGGTGCAGTTGCTGGTGCCTCATGATGACCACGGTTGGATCGTCCACGAGGAAACTCAGAAACGAGGGGCTCGGAACAACTGCGACTTGAGGCATGGTTACTTCTCCTTAAACCTCTTTTCGTCCACCGGCTGCCTGAGAACCTGCCCAAGCTCCTCCCGGCTGAGACAGAGGCCATCGTAGCCATCCCTCTGCCGACCATCCAGGGGAATCCCGACCTAGGGAACGGAGCCCGTAGCGGCGCCACGGGTATCGCCCTATGATCCGGGTAACTGTCGCAGTTTTGCCCCAACAGTGTCACGGCGCCAGACCCCACCCCGATTTCCAGGCAGAAAATGGAGGCGGCATCCGAATTTAAAGCAGGCAACTTTCATTGCACCTTTTCAGCAGTCTTGATCTCGCTCGCCTCTGTCCTTGTAAGCCACGGCAGTTTATTCAGCCAAGACCGCAGCGTCTCGAGAGTTTGATGCTGCGTATAGCGGTCAGTAATTGTCGTGGCTGTATGCCCGAGAAGCTTTTGCATGACTGCGTGCGGACAGAACTCACCGAGCCAACTGGCGAAGGTATGGCGAAGATCGTGGAATCTGAACTTGTTTTCGAGCTTTGCTATTCGCAAGGCTTTTCGAAAGGATCTCTTGAAGTCAGCTGGCGTTGTTACTATCGGCTCGTTATCGCTTGGCTTTCTCCCAAGGGACGAGCGCAAGTTCTTGAACTCCTCCCTCAGCTCCTCATGAATCGGAACGAAGAAGTCTTCGTTGTTCTTCATTCCCTCTTTGCAGAGGAAGATCGTGCCAGCGTCAAGATTAACATCTCCCCATCTCAGCGGAGGCTTGTACTCATTGCCTGTGATGTTGGAATGGCGCAAGCCTGTTCGCAATGCGATAAAGATCACCCACCAGAGATAGGGAGGCAGGCTGGCATTGCTGTCGTTTGCCGATGGCTTGCAGGCCTCAAGCAGCCTGCGTGCTTCATCGAGAGTAAGGGCTTTGCCTGTCTTCATTGCCTCCTTGACTTCTTTTCGCCATTGCTTTTGCAGTTCAATTTTCTGCGCGTGATTGACCTCGCAATATCCATGCTTCACACACCAGTCGAAGAATCGGATCAGGATTCCTCGATACGTCATCTTCGTCTGGCCTCTTCGCGTCTTCAGATGTACAGCAAAGAAGGTTTCAAGGTCTTCGTAGGTAATTTCCCGCACAAGGCGATCAGGGCCGAGCAGCTTCCCAATGCGGGCTGTCCAGGCTCCGTAGATTTCGAGCGTGTTGGGCTTGACGTCTCTTGTGCTGAGCCATTGTTCGAGAGCATCGCCAAGCTTCACATGGTGATTCGTCTGCGTCGCACCTTGATGGACAGCTTGCTCCTCCAGGCGGACGTCTCTCGCGGCGAGAGCCTGAATCTCTAGCCTCGCTTCTCTATGAGTTTCTGCGCTGAGAGTAATCCGCTCGAGCCTGCCTGTGAGCTTGTCCCTGCGCCTTGCCCTCCAGGCGCCGTCCTCGCAGAACGGGCTGCGGTACGTGTATCGCTGACTCTCCGACGTGAACTGCCTGTGATTGATGGTCATGGCTCAACCTCGCTTTCGGACACTTCTCGGACACTTCCACGCCAAATCTTGACACCCAAAGGAACGACCTGCAACCTGCAACTCTTTACTAAGTTGGCAATTAGAGAATCTGGTGTATGATGTGGAAACGTTGGAATATAACAGGCGCTTATGAAGACTCCAGCCGATAGCCATCGTCGCAAGTTGCGATAACACATCGGCTTAGCAACTGCATTCGATTCGATGTGGCATCTTGAGTCGGACACTTTTCGGACGCTTCTCTTTGGATTCTCAGCCACATGGGGGCACATTATAGCCCAACTTGCTACAAACGCAAGGGCAGGGAACGGCTGCAATGGCGTTCGATAAGAAGCTTTTTCTCTACCGTTCCTTTGGCGGATAGGTGAGATTCGTCCCGCAGAACGGACAGAATTTACAAAGACGCCACCAGCTCCAAGCGTCCCTGCCGCAGTCCCAGTGGACGAAGGCACAGCAGCTCACGCAATACTTCGCGCCTTCTCCTGCGGTTGCCTTTTCCCCACATCCCGAGCAGACGAATCGAGAGTTGAGGCGCTCTTCTGGAGAATCTCTCCGCTCGCAATCCCTACCAATATCACCTGTTGCCATTTTGCTCCAACCTTACTTACTCATCTCTGTTTACACCATCCTCTGTACGCGCATAGCTTTCTCTGTTCACATGGACTTGTCATTCACTGGGGCGTTTCTCGACGAGACCAAGATTCTCGCCACAGGCTTCTTCGAGCTTGTGGAGCATTTCATAAACATTCCTCAATAGCGCAGCGTAGCCATCTTTCGTTATCCCTTCTTTAAAGAAGAGCTCATACTGCACGCTCCCTCGATCGCCCGAGCGGGTTTGCACTTCAACATAGGCAAAGGCCTGAACCTTCTTCTTGCACACAATGTTTGCGAACTGCTTTTCTGTCACGCCTTCACCTTGCAGTGCTCGATCCATCGTTCAATCTCATCCCGGCTGTAGCGGATTTGTCCGCCAAGCATCATGTAAGGCAGCGGATTCCTCCGCCTCTTTCGAAGCCTCCAAAGTGTCTTGCGCGAAAGACCGAGAATTTCTTGCAACCGACTATCAGAGATCAATTCGACTAACAGCGTCGGGGCATTAGTAACACTGTCGAGCATAGAGCCTCCTTAAGTATGTTCACGCATTCCTATCGAACCAACGAAAACAATAGCCAACATACACACACCACCAAGAGCTAACCACAAACTTCCTTCTGAGCTGAACCACATCACTCCGAAGCACTTGTTGAGCAGGAAGAATGCGACACCTCCGAAGAGCAACAAACACCCGTGGCAGAGACCTAGAAAACCAAGGATCTCAAAACACTTGTACACAATAGGTGACTTAATCATCGAGAGACTAATTGAAGCAATAAAACCAACTGCAAGAACACAAGCGATGATCAAACCTATCATGACAACCTCCTCGACACTGCACACAAAGAGCAGTGTTCCTTCTCTGTAATCATCACACACTTTCCAAACTCCGACCTCGAAAGGGACAGCGTTCTAAAATTCCAGTCTCTGACACGTTCCATGATAAGAGTATCCACGGCGTACAAGGCGCATCCGGCAAGAGTCATGAGAATATCACAGGAGGCAGGAGTCCCAGGACAGCGGTCTTTTGCGTTTTCGTCTCGAGTCACGTTTTCTGGAAACACACAAGCGAGACAAGCCTTCTTCGGCTCCTGCACGAACACCCAGCCCCAATCTGCGTCGGTACTCACTGCCCAGAACACTCCAGGAATCGAACGCTCAATGCAAGCCTTCGAAACTGCGAGTCTCGTTCCAGGCACAGAAGGATCGACCGCACATACAATCCCTTGAGGCTTCAACACATCAAGATCGAGCTCTTGGAACCAGGCCACGTGTGCAACAAGCGTGCTTCCCAAAAAGCCCTGTCGACTCATATTCCTTGCAAGCCTTTCTGCCTTCGGCTTGTACAAATCCTTAGCAGTAAACTTCTGGCGATTCAGATTCGTTGTTGTCACGATATCCCGGTCGCAAATGTGAATCTCTCCCATCCCCTTTTTCGCTGCGCCTTCAATAACATATCCGTTGCCGCCTGCTCCAACGAAAAGCCACCTGGCGGTTGCCATCTTCTCCTGACACCAACCAGGAATCAGCTCCTGTCGAGTCGATGCAGTCTCAAGCATCCTACAATGCCAAGAACGTCTGCCTGCTTTTGAGCTGAAACACATGATTCTCTCCCTCGACTTCCTCGATATGATTCCCTACTACCTGGACGCTAAAGGGCAATTGCCAACTGAAGAAACGCACGTAGCCGTCTCTGCTCCAGATGCCTGAGATGAGCGGCCAGCCTTGCTCCCAACGCTTCTGAGTCTGCAAGTCTGTTCCTGAATTGTGGTTTGCGTTCAGTCCATTGCCAGGGTGCGAGTGCATCAAAGCCACGATCGCGTGATTCGCCTCGTGCAACTCTATCGAGATTTTGTGAGTGGCTCCGTGATCTCCGCCCGCTCCCGCAATGCTCCTGTGGGAATAGGTGAACGGCACAATCCTCGTTCCAAGGAGAAGCCCATCGTGCTCTATTCCAACGATAAAGTGCATCCCCTCTTTTTCTCGAACCTCGCAGCATAACTTGAAGGAATCCTCGAGAAGCAGAGAAGAAAATACAAAGGCCTTTTCTTTTGGTGTCCCGCCAGGACAGAGCTGACGCAGAAATTTAATCGTCTTAATTACCGACCTGAATTCCTGAGCAGTTTCCGTGAGCTGATCTTCACGGCAAAGTCGAACATCTTGTCGAATTCTCTCTAAGAGAGCATCCTTTCTGGCTTCGAGCTTTTGGAGAAAGCGATGGTAGCGACTGAAGAAACGCTTAGCACGGTTGTCTTCGTCCTGACCTTTCATAAGAAACAATTCCTCCACATATTGTGTTAACGGCACGGCAACCCCTTCTTGATTCATCACAGCCCATCTGAAATCATGCAATGCTCAATGCGTAAAATGCCAGCGTTGACATCATCTGGCACTGGAGAGAAGTGCACCCAATACAGCTTCTCCCCACGCTCTCTAAAGCACGGTCCGTGCCTTCCTTTGAGAATGGCCTTTGATGGATTACAAATGAAGAACTCTGGATTGGAGGAGAAGGGATTCTCAATCTTGCCCCTGAAGGTTTTTCGCGCTGTTCTGTACGAGCCGTGCAATGTTCCATTCCTAAGCTGCCAGCCCTTTTCCTGCCAAAGCTCTCGAGTTCCACGGCTCACAACAGGGATATTTTGGCCGTGAGAATTTCGAATCCTGACGACTCTACACTTCCGTGCTTGATCCTCTGAAACAATGTCAAACAACCATGAGAATAAGCTCATAACAAATACTTCTCCTCAGCCATTCACAACTGCCTTTCGAGTAACCGCAAACCCCTCAGAGATTGTCAGTCCGCCACATCTGCCGGAGCTGACATGAAGAGCTTGTCACCATCCCGGATTCTGTCATAGATCACCTCATCCTTATCAAAGGGCACACCGTCCCTCGCAGAGATCCAGTACGAATCTGGCACTCCTAGCTCTCTGACAATATCAGCAGTAGTGGTACCAGGACGTATCGCCACATCTCGAAGCTGGCTCCCATTCACGATGCACACTACACGCTCCATGGTGTTCCTCCTAATCATGTTTAACTCCATTTGACATCTTGTTACTTGATTTTCCTGCAGAGTCGGATGAGTACTCCAATAAAGGCACCAAACAAGACAGCAGCGAACCAGGTTGCGAACCACTCACGAAACCAAGGATTTAGACTGTTCATAAAACCTGATGTAACTGAATTGGAACTGTCGTTAAGCTGCTTCCAGAAAAGCACGATCAACGTGATGAGCCAAGGCAAGACAACAAGGAAGAAAAAGAGCGTAATGAGCAAGACCAAGCAGCCTCTCGCAGCGCTTGAGATAAGCGACCGCTTCTCTGGCATCACCACAATCGGAGGAGGAAAGCTTGGCGGGTGAGGGTACTCGTGCCTCTGAGAATGCTCGTACTCGCGCCAATCCTCTATATGCTGCGGCCTACGTCCGTTCGGCATCGCACCGTCTCCGAGAGTTTGGATTCGACATCGGCTGGTTTCTTATCTCTAAAACCAGAAACCAGAAATCCGAGGCCCCTTCCCTCCTTTTCCAAAACCACCCCATACTACTCGCTTCCCCGATTTGCCACACAAATCCACATCGATTCTATAAAGCCATCTCTCAAGATGATTTACACATCCGGGGCGACAGCCTAAAACTCCCGCATATAACGGGAGCCCCCGTCTACTCAGCGCCACACACCGTATCGCTCTCACTATCCGATCCATCTGGATAATATTCGCCAAGCCACTTGATGCGAATCTTCTCTCGAATGAACAGTAAAGTTCTTTTCAATTCATCACTAATTCCTTTCATCAACTTCTTGTCCTCACAAGCCAAAACCACACACTCCACTCCATCAACAGACGCTGCCTTGATCGCCTGCTCGACATTCCAAGAAACACTTCCACTCAAGCATATCTCAATACCATTCAGCTTCCCGTCGGGCGTCTGCGAGACCAAGTCAAACGCCTTCGCTCCCAGAGTCCACTCACATCGAACTCTGTTCCCTTGCTTCTCTTCAAACCTCTTTATCCAACGGGCGTAAAAGTCATGCTTCCAGCCTCCTCGCTTTATCATCTTCTCAGCCGGTTTGATTCCTCTCTTTTTCAATTCATTCACGCCAGCTTCCAGCAATTCCAGCACAGTCGGTCTGCCTCCGCTGCCCTTCCTAGAAAGCTTCCATTCGCGGACCATTGCCCGAGCAATCAAATCATCTTTCGCCCGCGTACCTTCCTCAGGATGCAAGGTCAGCTGGCGATACATTCTCAAGACAGGCATCCCAGGAATCGTTCCAGCCAACACAACCAGCTTCACTGCATTATCACTCAACTCGCTCTGAAAAGCCTCCTGAGTAATCTCAATGTGTTGCACGCATTCAACATCACTTAAAAACGCGAGCGAACGCTCAACCCACTGGCTTTTCGATAAACGCATTTTCGCCTCGCTCGCTCCAATCATTCAATAAAAGGCACTCGCCCAAACACAGGCTTCTGCCAGCCAGATGACCTGCAGAAAGCCACAACCTCGCCAGTCTCCAGTCTTGGCAGCACAGAAACTTGCGAAGGCGTCAGGCTCAAATGTCTCCCAATAGCGAGCGCATCTTCGCCAGAGCTGCCAAAGCACACAATATTGTCAGCATTGTTTCTCAAAGCTGGCGATATCAACGAAAAACACTGAGCAGAAACAACAAACCCAATGCCTTTCGACCTTCCCAAGAAACTCCATGTAGACAAAGGATTGATCCCGCCTTCTGCCTCAGACGCATGGCCTCCGCGAACGAGCGGAAGCGCGTCATCCAAGACAAAGATTAAAGGCTTCAAGCCATTTCCGTTCTCGCGAGTCTCAAACGCCCAGTTCACGAAGAGACTCGCAAGCAGCGACGCCATTTCAACTGCCAAGCCTGACGTGCGAATAATCACGCAGCCTTCAAAGCTCACGATTCTCTCGATCATGTCGCTTCTAGCGTAATTCAATACCTCTCCGAAGCTCCACCAAATGCTCTTCAAAGAATACAGCACTGCCTCACGATATTCTGCCTCGCGTGAAATCGCTCGAGGTTGAATAGCTTCAATGAGCTTGATCCATTCCATAAACGTTGGAAATGTTCCATGCGCTCGAGGCTTTTGAAAAAGCAGGTGCAGCCTTTCAATCATCAATCTCCGAGAGGCAAACAAATTCAAATGCGAAGCGAGCAATTGAACAATCTTCTGAATGAACGACATCAGCTCCATGCCATGAGGGGGCTGCAAGAGAGCGAGCTTCAGCTGCTGCCAATGCAGAACAAGCAAAGGCAATCCCTCGCGGGAAAGAGCCTCGCAATCAGCAAGGTCTTCTTTTGAATCAAATGCTACTATCGGCATTTGTCTGCCTCGATCAACGCCATGATAATAAGGCGAAGTAGATTGGATTTTCCCTTGCCCGTCGCACCCACGACAAGGAGGTTTTGACAGAGAGCTCTCGCTGGAATACTGTAAACATCTCCTGACTGTAAAACGCACAAAGGCACAATTCCAGGTCTCGGCACGGAAAAACTCCCTCGCGGAGGATCATTCCCATGAAAGGCAGGATTCGCTGCACACATGAAAGCCTCGAGTTTCTTTCGGAGCTTTCGCTGAAAGGATTCCTGTGCCTCTGAATCTTTAGGATTCCTTAAAAGTCTGCGGGCTGCCCTCACAGCATGGATATCATCTTGCAATCTCAGCTCAGGCCTCTGGAGAATTTCAATCACATCGTCTACTGTGAAGAGGCCATCAAATCTTCGATATCTGCTCATGTCTTAAGCCCTCACCCTTTCAGCCAACTCCAAAATCTCAACACAACTCTCTTCCAGGCCGGCATTGCCAATACAGCGAAACAGTTTTTGCACATCAATACTGGCAGCGGTGTTTCCAACTGCACTGCTTTGTGCTCTGGCTTCGCAGGAGGATCCACAACAGCTACAATGCACTGCCAGCACAATGTGAGAGCGTTGCATGCAGCACAAGGTCCATTGCAATGCCTAAAGCATACGATCTTCTGACAATTAGGATTGAAGCACAAATACAAATCCTTCAGCTGAGCATCACATCCGCAGTCTGCATTGGCTCTTCGTTCTCTTCGCAATCGCTTTCTTCCGGACGCGTCTTCAATCTCAACAACTTGCTCGTGAATTGCCTGAATCATTCTGCCATTTGGGAATACGCGTTCATCAACGTCCCACGTTTCATTGTCTTCAGGCTCTTCAAACGTGGGCATGAAAGGCATTCCAGGCATCTTGCACCTCCGCGTGTCGTGAGTCGCAGCAACTGCACCACTTAAAAATATTAGTCGATGCAAAAAGTTCTTCTACAAACTCGTCTTCCTACTCATACTGCAGTCCAATACTAAAGAAGGCAGGAGTTTCGGGGAGGGCATAAGACACTGGAGGCCTCGGTAGAGAGGCGCCCTCCTCCAGCCGGCATGCCGTTTCAACAAATCCCTACGCCCCTGCCTTGTTTATTCGAGTGCAGCAACGCGTTCTCAAAAAGCTAGCGCGATTACTCGCCTGTCGCCGAAGCAGCAACCATGCTGATCAACTCTACGCCCAAAGCTTCAGCGCAAAGCGTCGCTAATTCGTTCTTCTCATCCTCATTAAGAGCCTTAACCTCATAGCTCGTAAGGGGCTTTTCTGTGTTGAGCGAGAAGAATCGATTGATCGCAGCCAACCTCGTGAACTTCTCCTTCTCAGACATAACGATGCTCCTTTGCTTCAGTCGATGACCAATGAATCAAACACCTCGCGAAATCCCAAACTCCGAAGGTGGGGTTCAAGTTCAACGCCAAACCTTCGCCATTCCTCCAGGCGGTTCTTTTCACTCTTTTCTTCGGGCGTGCTCTCAATCGCAGCCATTTCCGGATCGATCTCTGGTTCGTTGAACTCACGCATCTCATACTCAGGATTTACTTTTCCTTGTATTTTTCCCTTTCCCTCTACCCGAGTATTGTAGAAGAGAACATAAGTGCCTCGAGGCGTTACTTGGCGGGAGGCGTAACCCCGCGGCTTCGAGGGAGGCGGACTCTTGCCATGCTTTGCTCCCAGCCTTCGAAGCCGCCCTTAGCCATCTCTTCGACGGCCGAGGAAAGCGTACATCCGTCATGCTCTGCCACGTGCCGGAGCAGCCAGAGTGCCTTCAGTTCCTGCTCACCTCCTGGGGCGTGACTTCCTCCTCAACGAGGATGTAGACATCGTCTCCGTCGAACTTCAGCTCGAGCTTCATCTTCTCGTGAAGGGGGCTGACCTTGTAGAGGTATTCCCAGAACGACTCGAGGATCTTCTCCCTCACAGCGAGGAAGAAAACCGGCAATTCCTCGGACGTCAAAGGATCGTCGTTAGCCTCCTTGATCACCTTGTGGGTGAACCGCAGGTCATACCTGAAAACAATCATCTCCGGATGCCGCTTGAGAAACTCGTACTTGAACCTGCGAACCATACTCACCTCCTTGCTGAATGGCCAGTTGCTCCGAGTCGACTTCGCTACCGCCAACATTATCCCCGGGGCACTGAACTCATGAACTTGCGACGCCTTTCAGCTCCTCGATGAATGCCTCGATCGCCAGGCACGTCGCCAGGGTCCGGAGCTGCGCGGCGTTGAGCCTCATCATGCCCCTCCTGATCTCCTCGAGCGAGGCATCGAATGCCTGCCCCGCATCCTTGCCCTGCCTCAGCGTCTCCATGAACTTCGTGGCCAAGACCGCCTTCCCGAGGTTCTTCAGGGAAGCGGTGGCCTTCCCCCCCACGAGGGGAACGAAGCACTTCGGCAGTTCTACGACCCCGAAGACATTATTCAGTGTAGCTCTCTTCGCCATCTCTGGTCTCCCTTCCTTGGTTGTGACCCTTTCCATGATCCTCCGCTACTTCCCCGACGCCGCCGACGCCGTCGGAGTGGCCGACCTCGAGAGGTGCGTGCTGACCGTCGTGAACACCCGCCTGGCCTGCTCCGCGAAGCCCTCAGCCTCGTCCACGAGAGCCTTGAGGTCGTCGAGCTTCACGCCATCGCCGGTGCCCATGACGACCTTGGCGACGAGTGAGCTCAATCCCTTTCGCGGCTTCCGGATTCCCTTCCGGATCTCCGAGAGGATCACCGTACCGTCCTTCTCCTCTGCTGACTGCTGAACCCGCTTCTGCCCCTCGGACTTGTTTGTATCCTTCATGGCTGTGCCTCCGATTTACTTTTGCTGAAGCCCCGTGCCTCAGCTTGCCACGCCATTCTCCGTGCCACGGCTTGCTGGCGCGTACGCTCAGACACAAATCGAAACATTCTCTGCAAACCGTTCTGACCCAAAACCTTAAATACCCACTCGGACGTTTAACGCCATGCCATGGGTCATTTTCACAGAGGGAGGGTACCGCCTACGACTGCTCGATGGGTACCTCACTACCCCTAAAGCCCCTGAGTGGAGGGCTGAAATGAAGAGAAAATCACTGGAACGAGTAGCGCTCGAGTGCTTAGCGAAGTCTACGCGCCGGGCTTATCGCCCCGACCCTTTTAATATCTGGATAGTTGGAAGCGACTCAGGGGTCTCAAATACATTGGCTGCTCCCATCAGCACAATTGCTGAAGGAGACAGACATTCTTACTATCGTATGATTATATTTGGTTACGAGAACACCCAGACAGTCAGTGCGTTTGAGAGCGGCTTTCCTTGGGATCGAGTTGTAAGAGATGCAGGACTCACGAGGCGGAAGAGGCATTCAAACTTGCCGATCTTTAGAGCCGCGGCACATCAACTACTCTACTCAATGTACCAGTATTACCAGTCAGACTTAAATCCCATGTTGGCCCTGCAAAATCACAAGTCGGCATACGAGCATAGGAGTGCTCATCGCTGATAGCGTAACAACCTTGATTTCTCATTCTTCTCCCTTATCCAACAATATTTGACCCTCCGATCGATCACATAGTATCCAGCTTTTCTCTCTGCTCTGATGTGGTTCTTAAACACTCCTCTAAGTATTCTATTAAGTTCTTGGTATACCCTTTTTCCCCCAGACTCTAAATCTCCTCTCTGCTCGTTTATTATATCGCAGCACGTCACACCTACGGAATTGTAGCTTAGCACAGACTTGTGCCTATGAGCCACAAGTATTTCACCTAAACAGTACAGATGAGACCTTTTTAACTTAGCCCATGCAACCAATCTCTGTCGAACATAGATTCCATGCTCATCTGCCTCATCCACGTACAGAACGTAGTCTTGTCTTTTGTATCCACTCACGACCACTGAACGTGCTGACTCTTCTGGCTTGTAATAGTCTGCCCTGAGATCGCAACACTCTACTACAACCTTTTGCCGATCATCCTTCTTTGTCTGTGCTGTCCCTTCAGAAGGGACCACCTTCTCCCAAGCATCGTGACGCACAAAAGCTGGTTCTCTTACGACACTCTCAGTCGCTACCCCACCGAGAGCAGATGCTTCTAACTGAGCTGCCAGCAGTGCCGCGCCGTGTTTTTGCAAGATGCTTATGATATGTGCAGGGACTGTAATTCTTGAACAGACAGTCTCTATAGTAGCTCTCACATCATCAACTGACGGAGGGCTTTCGCGCATCATCAGCAAGGCTCCTGCTTGACTCATCGCAGCTATAACGTACAACGAGTCAAACGCCATCTCTGCTGGCGCTACCGCACCGATCTTTGTTATAGCTGATGTACCTTTAAGACCTCGGAATCTAGCCGGGAGCTCGTAAAGTTCAGTGCATCCGACAGTAGTCCAGAATGCCTCCCACATCGCATCAAATAGCGATTCCTCATACTTAAGATGGACTTTCACTATTCTCAGGCAGATTGTTCGAACTGCAGAAGTTTTCATTTCTATTCACGCAGAGCTGCGATCCTTTCAGCCAGCAAAGGATAAGCCGCACTCAAAACCGACGAATTGAATAGTAACTGCAGTACCCGTGCAATTCCACGCCGATCTAACAACTGTTCTGTGCTTTGTTGCCGAAGAGCACTCGCCACTGCAAGCTTCGTCAGAGCGCTCACGAGCAGATCTTTATTACCAAGTACCTTGACCGCAAATCTATCAGCTTCCAACTCATGTCGTGAAAAATCATATAACAATGCGAAATAATAACTTCGTGGCAAGGTCAGAGCAGAAAGTACCTTCAATGATTCAAGTCTCCATAAGCTGTGCTTGATGTGATACAACTCGTGTAGCAAGACTGCAGACAGCTCGTTACCTCGTAGCAGCGTAAAGCACCTTTCTGACATAACGATTCGCGATCCAAACCCAAGGATGCTGGTCTCCGAATAAATATCCTCTGGAGAATCAGAAGTTAAGTAAATAGACGGCCTTTCAATCTGTAAATCCCCACATGCAGTTTTAACAACATCTATGGTAGCATCATCAATCATCGGCATAGATAATCTTCTAAACGCAACACTCATCTCAGTCCTAATAAAACAGAACAGTTTATAAACCATAACCATAACGTTTACCATACCGGGCAGCATAATAGGTACTACTGCCAGCAGCAAAAGTACCCTCGCAGCGCCCGTATTATCACCGACAACTGATGATGTTAAGAGAAGCTCTATATGGACTTGCAAGATAGATAGAATGCCAGCAATTACCGGGAGAATTACAGGTCGTCCCACAATTAGATAACTAGAAGCTTCAACACAAACCAGAATTGAAATCCAATCTAGTAAGCTATAAGACAGTCCGGCAGCTACCAGCGCCAACCGAGTGATCGGCGTGTCCTTCCAATGCCGCACCGGGACGGGAACTGCTGACCAGCGTGCCATTCTTCGGTCTAGCATTCGTTGTTGCTGTCTCTTTCCGCCCCACCAAGTTATCCAAGCGTAGATAACTACGAGGAGACTACAGCAAGCCAGGGCAAAGATCCGATGCAATCTAAACTCAAATGGGTACTCTCGCAGTCCCGGCTCTCCTCCAGCAGAGCGATGAACGATCTGTCGCGCAAATTCAATCGGTACATTCGTTTGGCCCCAGATGGTAACAAACTCGTTGAAGAAAGGGCCTGAACGGAGTGGATCAATACGCCAATTCATGGCTTTTGATGATGCGAACTCGCCTACCGCGAATAACGATAGTGCAGCCAGTACTAATAACGCAAGAAATGCAGACAGTGCGTGATCACTCTCAAGCCCTAGAATATCCTCCCGCCAGCTCCCCACGACAACGTTCATTACTACCATGGGCAAGGCACCGAGTAGAAACGCAACACCGACTACGCCGAGTATCCTTATGGGAGACACAACAAGCCAGCATCCCAGAGTTAGGATGACAAACAACAGCACAAACGTTTGGACTGCTCGAGGGCGGTATTCAAATCCTATTGGACTCCTCTGTATAACTTGGAAGTGCCTACTCAGATATGCTATCAACGCAGTAACTTCATCCGGCGTTCCACTCTTGATTACTCTTAACACCCAGACCAAGCAAGTAAGCCCTCCTCCAGCCAGCAATAGTGCCGTGGTCTCCCTCTTCTGGTACCCCTCGCGTAGGGCCAGAGGTAAGAGTACTGTGGCTCCTATAACGACAAAAACCCATACAGCAACACTTCGAGCCAAGGAGAAGAAACGAATCTCGAGTTCGGCAGCAACTGCACCACAGGGTATCTTGGTTTTCAGCTCAATAGTTGCAGGGTAAGAATGCCTGCAAAAGCCTGTTTCCCGCCTTCCAATACTAAGCAAGCCTGACTCCTCTGAACTCCTCTCAAAGGCTATCGCATTTTGTGCGCAGAACTCCTCGATTGTTGCCCAGATCTCACCAGCGCCGGCTTGACATCGGAAGACTGCCACGCACTTACTCCTCTGATACGCTACGCACTGACGCTCCCATCATGCAGCAAACACCCCATCACGGCCTCGTTCCTTCTTTTGCCGCGCCGCCAGCCCTGAGCAGCATCAGGTCGTGGTCCACCATGAGCTTAATCAGGGACTTGAAGTCCATCGTCGGCTCCCAGCCGAGCTGGTTCCGCGCCCGCGTGGAATCTCCCACCAGGGCCTCGACCTCGGCGGGCCGCTTCAGGCTGGGATCAACCTCCACGAACTGGCGCCAGTCAAGGCCGACGTTCGCAAAAGCCATGCTTGCCAGCTCGCCCACCGAGTGTGAGACTCCCGAAGCGATGACGAAGTCCCCGGGCTCATCCGCCTGCAGCATGAGCCACATCGCCTTCACGTAGTCGCCCGCGAAGCCCCAATCCCGTCTCGCCTCAAGGTTCCCAAGACAGAGCTTCTGCTCGCGTCCCAAGGCAATGCAGGCCGCTGCACGGGTTATCTTCCTAGAAACGAACTCCAACCCGCGGCGCGGCGACTCATGGTTGAAGAGTATTCCTGAACAGGCGTGCAGGCCGTAGGACTCCCGGTAATTCACCGTGATCCAGTGGCCGTAGAGCTTCGCCACGCCGTAGGGTGAGCGAGGATAAAAAGGAGTCCTCTCCGTCTGCGGCGTCTCGACGGCCTTCCCGAACATCTCACTTGAGGAAGCCTGGTAGAAACGTGCCCGCGGGTTCGTGATCCGTGTCGCATCGAGGACGTTCTGGACGCCCTGCGCGGTCGCCTGAAAAGTCACGAGCGGCTGCTCCCAGGAAGCAGGTACAAACGATTGCGCCGCCAGGTTGTAGACCTCATCCGGCTTCACTTGTTCCATGACCCGCAGAAGCGACGCGAGGTCCGTAATATCTCCCTGGACAATCCGCAGGCGATCAAGCAAGTGGCTCACCCGATCCAGGCGCGGGATGCTCGCCCGGCGCGCCATGCCCCACACCTCGTAGCCTTTCTCAAGGAGGAGCTCCGCAAGGTACGAGCCGTCCTGGCCTGTGATCCCGGTGATGAGGGCTCGCTTCACGTTCAGTCCCTTTTGGCCCGCGCTGTCGATGGTTGCTCGATCATACCAAGAGCAGTCTATGCAGCTGCCCTGAGGCCCGCAAGGAGTGATTCCAGCCCCATCGTAGAAACCCGCGCCAGCCGCCACTTACTCTACCCCCCAGCGCTCGTTCGCTTTCGTGACCGCAGCCTCGACTTCTTCCCCTATCCACGCAAAGCTTCCACAGAAGCAACGACTCGGTGTGGACACCGATCAGACCACCGACGAGGCGACCAGCGGTGAGCTGAGCTGGAGCGGCGCATTGCATACATCCTGCCCAGGGCTTGCCCCACAATCCCAATGCGCCTCCGTTCCTACTCCAAGTACGTATCGACACTTACCGGGTGTCTCTCCAATACCTTTCCTCAAAGAACTCGATTGAAGACAGCAATTCGACGCAAGAATTCCTTCAGATCAGTCACTCTTGAAATGGTCATGACCGCGCCCACTCGACCCACTTCTTATCATCATCCTGCCTTTCCACATTATTCACAAACATATCTTTCCTCACTAAGATACCAAACTTGTGTACACGTCTCGGCGATGCCCAACAACGTGAACCACGATTACGTCTCCTTCAAGAGAATAGATTGCTCGACACTTTCCTACTCGCAAGCTGTAGAACCCACGCAGACTTCCCGCCAAGGCCTTGCCAACTCTCGGGTCCTTCGCGAGTTCCTTTAGAGCATTCTTGATCTCTCGCTGATTACCAATATGAAGACTCTGGAGTGTTCTCTTTCCCTCGTCGGTGAACTTCACTGCCTGGTCCATTAAATCTCGTCAAGCGAATAGAGCTTGCCTTTTTTCAATTCATCCACACTCTTCGCGAGACTTCGCATGATATCAGGATCTGACAGAATCTCAATAGTCTCGACAAGGCTCTCGCTATCGACTGTGCTCGCTAAACAATGCGCGAGGAGGCGAGCAATCACGTCGTTGTAGGACTCTCTCTGATGGGCTTTCAAATCATCCAGACGCTTCTTCAGGCTCTTGTCTAGGGTAATTGTTGATACATTCATAGTTATTAATAGATATTACTAGTATTTAAGCTTTTCGATTGTTCTCTCCTTAAAAGAGAAAAGCGCCCTCTGAGCTTTCGCCAAATTTCTATTTTGTCACTGGAAAGTCTCAGTACCACTGAACCTGCAGATTTGGAATCCTCTCAAAGTGCCCCAGATTCTTCGTCACCAAGAGCTCTTCGTTCTCCAGCGCGACAGCAGCGATCATTGCGTCTACCAAACCAATCATCTCCCCTGCCTCTGTGAGCTCTGCGTCAATACTCCCTGCCCGCATCGCTGATTCTCGAGTAAGCGGAAGAACGAGCAGTTCAGATGAGACTTTATCCAGACGCTGTTGTTCTCTTCCTGTTCGTTCGAGAGCTGCACCTGAAGCTGCCTCGGCGAGCGCTGGCGCCGCAATTGCGACGCGAGTGTTGCTTTCACGCCACCCCTTTACAAGCTGAACAGCTTCCTCTCGCCCTCGAAGGAAGTCAATTAGAAAGGTTGCGTCAAGACACACCATGCCACTGCCTCCTCAGTTCTTCTCGACGCTCTGCCTCTACTTTTAGCCATCGTTTTCTGTTTTCCAGTAGTCGCTTTTCTAAACGATCTGCCTCCTTCTCAGTTAAGGTTCCAGCGAACTTCAACAGCCTCCCTGCGTTACTCGTTACCCTTTGAATAATCTGTGAGAAACTCTCATCCTCACGTCTCAACTGCTTCAACCTTTTGTAGGCTTCCTCTGTAATCGTAATGGTTTTTGTTGCCATTCATTTACATGCACATACTTGTATTTATATTATTCGCTTCGGCTCATTCAGAATCGGTTGCTGTGCTAACATGCAAACCAACAATAGTCCAGCTCTCGCAATGCTCTTTCTTAGCTCCAGATAACAACATGACTACATAATACCACAGCAACCGAAACATTTAAATACTTGTTATTCCTCTAATCTAACAATTAAACAACTCGTTAAACGATGGCACTTGAACTCAAAACACGACAGTGGGGGCATTCGCTAGGAATCGTCATTCCAAAAGACGCTGTTGAACAATTAAGAATAAAACCCAACGAGGAGGTAATTGTAGAAATCAGAAAGAGGACCAATCCTCTCAAAGAGCTCTTCGGTGTCTTCAAGTTCAGCAAACCTGGCCAACAGATTCTTAAGGAGGTTCGAAGAGAATTGGAGAGCAAATGGCTCAAATAAAGAGATGTTTTGACACATATGCACTCATTGAAGTCGCTGAAGGAAATCCCAAGTTCTCTGAATATATCAATATGGAGTTTGTTGTTACCGACCTTACCCTTGCTGAGTTCTTCTCTGTATTGTTAAGAGACAAAAACCTCGAGACAGCTGAACACTGGTATAAGGTCTTTGAGCCGTATGCTGTTTCTGTTGATAAAGCTGTCCTCATCGAAGCAGTGAAGTTTCGATACGAGCACAGAAAGGCAGATGTCTCATTCTTCGACGCTGTCGGCTACACGTTTGCAATAAATCACTGGCATCCATTCCTTACGGGAGATAAGGAATTTGAGCATTTCTCAGGCGTAGAATTCGTCAAGAAATAAGCAGCGCAGGTTTTGCATATTTCAGGGAAAAAGAGAACAAGCCCTCCAGCTCTTGGCCAGAGGGCCCTCTAAAAACAAACAGTCTTATTTGCCAGCCGCACTGCAGCACTCAAGCTTTACTGCTCGAGCTTGGTAATGCTCTGATCTATCAAGATACTGGCATCGCGCTTGCTGATATTCTCAGGGAATTCCACCTTGAGAAATCGGAGCTTGCTCTTCTGAGCCCACGTGGCTGGAGAATCTGCTGAAGGCTTTGCGCTGAAATTCAACTCTCGAGCTTCACGATTCGCCATCATTCTTACTCTTTGGTTCTTCCCAATCTCTTGGATAAGCCCCAGCGCCACAGCTTCGCTCGTTACTTTAGCAACCAAACTCTGATAGAGCTCTGCGAGATCACTGAGTTCTTGTGAAACAATTTGTTGTTCCATAGTCTATACACACCTCCTTTCATTTGTTGAATATGAACTTGAAAAGGAGGGAGCGTCCTCAGCTTGTACTTTCAGTATTTCTTCTTCGTAACACTCATGCCCGCACCCAATACACCTGAAGTAACGAATGCCGTCATCAACGCATTCTGGAATTACTGAATCTTCCGCAATAAAGATCTCCCAGACATCGTGCGATACCTCGATGAACTGCACATACTTGCAGACAGGGCATTGCACTTGCTTTCTTGTTTGTTTCATCTTCTGCTCCTCCTTTGTGCATGAACACAATGATTCTCTTCTGAGCAGCTCGTCAAGAAGATCCTTGATATATTGCAGACTGTTCATAGCTGGACAATTATTTTCAAGCTCATGAAACCCAAGTTGCATTTCCAACTCAGCGATAATACTCACGAGTCTCTGTCGTGGAATCATGCGGCCACCTCCATTGCTTGAAAGTGAGAGGCTCGCCCGTTCACTGCCTCGGAAAGCGAGAGATTCTGAACTTGAGATTGCAGGTAGTAGTATTCCTCAGCTGAATTAACAACTTCGAGAAGTCGCTCAAGCAACTCTTTTCGTGCCTGTGTATTAAGATTGTTTTCCATGTTGCTGAAACAGAAGATTGGGTTAAACGATTTTAGCCAAGAAAGCTTCGAGCGAAACCTCTGAAGATTTCTATGCTGCGACCTCGCAAGAGGGAAAAGCCTTTAGCCTTAAATCTTCAAGCAACACGAGGAAAACAATCACACAGGCTAAGAAAGTGGATAGACACACTTCTCCAGATGCTTCAAAGCTGAGGACCCACAAGTTGCAATTCTCATGCAATAACAAGGAGCTTGAAGGCAGAGGGGATATGCGAGCCTTCAGACAACTGAAAGGCAGTCTACTTGCGACTGAGCGGCTTGAAGAGCCAAATGGTTGTTAATGCACAAGAGCCGCCCTGCCACGACGTGCTTTAAGAATCTTTCAGCGAACGTCGCACAAAATGCAACGCACGCAGCACGCACGAGGAGCGAGGAAGTGGAGTTCTCCGTGCCTCACAATGGAGGAGGTCATTGGGAGTACGGAGCAGTGATTTTCTCTGCAGCTGCCTTCTGAGGGATCAGTTGTTCCGTCCCGCACTCTGACCGGTGACCCGTCTCGCTCTTCTGACGTGGTTTTCGTGCTCAGCGTTTTTGCCCGCAGACTGCCCCGGAGGTCGGCGCAGATTCCCAAGCTCGCCGGTCTCTTTGCACGTTGGGTGCTCGGGAGTGGCTGGGCGTGTGCACCCCTGGCGGACGAAGCGACACGTTCCGTTGGTGTAAGGGCTTGGTGTCGAAGTTTCGCACCGCGGAGGCCGCATTCCCGTTCCCGTTCCCTCGTCACCCTAAGGATTCGGGAACGGGGAACAGGGAACGCGGGGCGTGGATTGGTCATCTGGCAAGGCCCAGCCGTCGGGACGGCGGACAATCTTCTGGGCTTGCTCGAGCTCTGCCAGGCCGACTCCGAGTCTCTCGTTCTTGACCGAGAGCCGATCTCGCAGAGCTGCTCGCGACAGGGGCCCATTGCGCAGGGCCTCGACGACGCGATCGTTAAGCAGCTTCGGTGGCTGCGCCGCCGGCTCGTCCTGCGTGGGGGGAGCGGAGACCTCGAGGTGCGGCGGGCCGTCGGCGGGGCTCACCAGTCGGAGGCTCACCGGCGGGGGCGTCGGCTCCGAGCGGTGCTCGATCGTCAGCACGATGTCGGCTCGCTGGCTCCGCAGGTAGAGGGAAGAGTCTGACCAAGCGTGAAGGTCGCCCGTCCCTCGGAGACCCTGGCCGCCAGGCCGACGCACGTAGGTTCGCCAGAAACAGACCTGGCCGAAGAAGCTGCCGAGGTACTTCCGCCCGGGCTTTCGTCTGCGGTAGCCCTTCCGGCACCACCACGCAACGATGTCCCCCGAGCGTTCGTCCCGCAAAGCCAGGAAGTAGGCGAGAAGCAGGCGACCCAAGGCGAAGAGAAGCGGCAAGAGGCCACCTCTCTCGACCTCGTCGAAGAGCCGCTGGTCATCGCTCCTCTCCGTGAATTCGAAGATCTCCTGGACGTGGGTTTTTATCTTCGCCTTGATCTCCCCGCTGCTGATGGGTGCATCCCTCCAGTCGTCCTGTTCCCGCGATTCCCCCTTGCTTTCGCCGCCGACGAAACCTACGATCGAAGCCAATTGATTCATTGAATCCTCCGCACTTCTTGACTAGAAACGCGGAGGATTCTCTACTTTCGGGACGGTTTGTCCAGAGCCGAGATCAAGCGCATCAGGCTTGTTTCAAGGCAAAAAAGTCATAAGGCATCTCGGGCATCGAACTTACGCACTCCAAGGAACCGGCGGAAACAAATCTGCACCCATCGGAACGTGTACTCGTCAAAATAGTAGTCGAGGTGCTGTTTGCTTACTGCGCCCTGATGAGTTCCGAGCAGTCATCGCTTGAACAAGGACGCGGCGCGAAGCTCAGGCCTACGCGACGCCAAAGATGTGGGTAATGCTTAGGGGCGATGTGAACGCCCCATGGGATGCTCAGCGGAGCAGTTCAGGCTGGTCTTGCTTCAATAGGCACCCATTACTGTTTAGGGGAGCAAACTACGTTTGATGTATATATCTGCCAATACCGTCCGCACAGAACACAATATATTAGCTTCAGTGCTTGTCGACCCGTCGACTACCGCGCCTACGGCAGATATATAACACGAATTATCTATAGGAAACTCACTTGTCGGATGTAGCCACACATATATGGAGTCATGTGCTCCTATACCAATCATCCCATTCACATCTTGGTTTTCACCTGGGGCTCCTTTAGCCTTTTCTATCAATTCAGAAAATACCGCTTCCGATTCCAAAAACTTGGCACCAACATGATCGACTAACGGGTATCTTCCAATCACCGCCCTTATTGATACATTCGTGCTCTTAAGTATCAACGTGAATGAGTTCAAATCTATGCGCATGTCTTTGGCTGAACTATTTCTTATGCGTGTATAAACGGCTCCGCATTTAGTGTTACCAACTTGTACAACTCCAAGAAAAGACAAATCAACTACTCTACAATCAGTATTCATTTCCTTAGGAAACGGAGACCTCTTCGGCGCCTCAAGTCCACTTGGTATAACAATCAGAAGCAAGTGCCTTTTATACTTAAGCATTTCTACGCATAAGTACCCCACTAGCAATACTGCCGATACGGTACTTAGACACAATGCTATCTTTCTGCTTTGGCGCATTGACTTAAAACTGCACAGTCAACAAGTCCCGAAATACTGGGTGCATTGCGGAAGGTCGCTGAAAGGCGCCTGGAGCATACTCAACTCCAGTGTCAAGCGTAAATCCTGCAGGCACTGGACCTCTTTTGCCCATGCGAGTGCTCTTCTACTCCGAAGCGTCAGGTCAAGCCACAGCCAATTCATTTTCACAGCGAACACTGCGTGCCTTGCGAACTCCGAAACGGCGCGCAGCCTCGACCCACGTCGAATGGGATGCGCAAAGGAAACATCAGGACCTCTTGACTGCTCACAAACATGGCCAGTGGTAAGTTGGAAAGGCAACCTGTCTCCTATAGATTTGACATTTCCATGAGGATATCAAATTCAACGCGCAATCCACTCGATAACCCGCGTTAGAGGGTTACCAGCCCCCTTTGCACACCAAGGAAGGATAACTGGAATATTACATTTTGCGGCTATTCTTTCCACAAACGTATTGCTGTTTGGCCCAGGAACCAACACATATAAGTTGGCGTTCTCATACCGTGGTGCTTCACGCTCTATGCAATCTGCCTTATCGCATGCTTCTGGTGTGCCTATCTCACTAAATACTGTAATTGGTACATCATCTTTAAGGAATGGTTCGCCACAATCAAAGAGATCTTTGTAAACGTGACCCCAGGACGCTCCACCAACGTTTGGTTGCAAACCAGAAGACATATGAACTTCGTATCTCGTACACGAGCATTCCGGCGGCTTAGTTATTTCGAACCAGCAATGACATATTCCAGTATTTGGATACTGCTGTGCTTCTCGAACGTCTTCATCCTCCAGGAACGGCTTTATAACTTTCGCAATAAACTCATGAGTTCGACTTAAGTATTCTATCCTGGCGCACTTCACGTATACTTCACAGTCGCAAGGCGGACATACTAAGCACTCTGTGTCTTCAACATCCACCCATTCCGGGTAATCCTCCTCCTCCTCATGCGCGGTCGTGGGGCAATCACCAGGTGTCCACCCGCAATATGCGCCCCCAGTAGGGTTCTCAGCATTAGCCTGATCACAGCACGGTTTCCAGTTACTCTCTGGTCCAGCATTTCCACAATCTGCTGACAATACTCCAATAATATGATTTGGAGCGTCGCAGAATTTGCAACAAATACGTGAATGTGTGGATCCTGGCTGTGTGTATCGTGGAGGAGCCCCCGATGTGCTGGCGTCTTCAGAAATTCTACCGAGAGAAAGATATACGTTCACAATAGGATCGTAAAACCGCGACCCGCTGAAAACAAGATAGAGCTGTCCAGATGTACTTCCGCCACTTGCGTCGGTCAGCGTCCCGCTTCCGCCCTTGAACTTGAGCGCGACACCACGATTAGCGTACGGATAGGTATTCTTCTTGATCACTCCAAAGGACGTTGCAACAAAAGTATCACTGGATCCAACAGAAGGAGGCGTTCCCCTAACCAAGGCGTCAAGGGTCTTCTGGGAGCTAAAGACCAGAATCGCAGGAGTGCTGGCCTGACTAATCACACGCCTCCCGCCAGGAAGTGGGGCAACAGTATAGCGCGTGCGATCTCCCGCTTCCTTTCGCGACAGGATCATCCCCTGATCCCACACTTCCGTGATCAGCGTACCAGCGCTGTCTGTCCAACCCACACGCTCTCCAAAGGCATTGTAGCGATAAGTCTGCTGAGCAACACTCGGAGGAGCAGTCACTCCATCCTGCAGCTTAGTGAGCCGGCTCTCTGTATCGTAGCTGTAGGTAACCTTGTCGCCGTTCAGGTTAAGGAGCGTGCGGTTGCCCCTGTTATCATACGAATACGTATACAAAACTGATCCGGGATTTTCCGTTCTGGTAAAGAGGGCATTCCGCGCGTCATACGTGTATTGCGTGCTATTAGCACCTTCCTCCATATTCGTTCTATTGCCCGCAGCATCATACGTGTAGGTAATATCGTATTCGGGAGCAACTCCAAGTCTGAACTCGCGCCGCAATCGGTAGTCCTTGTTATTTGTGAACGTTGTCCGTGAAAGCGTAGCTGGATTCGTGCTTCCGTCAGTGTGCAGGGATTCCTTGACACTCCCAGTATTATCAAGAGTGTATTCGTCCTTGGAGAACACCGTCGCAGGCGCACTTCGCTGATGCGTCTCGGCAGTCTTCACACTACCTGTCGCATCGTAGGTATAGGTCGAGTCAGTATCGTTTGCGTATTCAATCAACTTTATCCTGCCACGTGTGTCATAGCTGAACGTTGTTGTATCACCTGATGGGTTCTTTAGCGTTCTCAGTCGGTTGAGCTCATCGTATGTGTATGTCTGCAGTGTGTTATCTTCGTCCCTAAGTGTCTCTCGCAGTCCGACCTTGTTGTACGTATACGTCAATCTTAAACCATCAACCCCTCGCTTCACAGAAAGCATAGCATTCCGAAGGTCATAGGTCCGCTCGGAATAGTAATCAGGAAGCGGATCTCTGAAGCCTGTCAGATTGCCAACTGCGTCATAAGTAAGAGTGACGTAACCATCAGGGTAATCAGTTCTTGTTCGGCGATTCGCTGGGTCGTAGGTATATGTCGTGAGATTTCCGTCGGCGTCCTTTCGAGTTTCAAGGTTCCCTGTCTTGTCGTACGTGTAGGTTGTCCGATAGCTGAGAGGATCCTGAACCTCAGACAGAAGATTCATACTCGAGTACGAGTACGTTGTCCTATTTCCCAAACCATCCTGAGCAACTTGTCGATTGCCGATTTGGTCGTACCCATAAGTCGTGAGATTGTTCTCGGCGCTTCTATTACTAACTAAAGCTCTCCGCGAATCAAACGTTTGCGTAGTCCGATAGCTATTAGGGTCTATAACAGATCTCGTCCGTGCCACATCATCGTAGATATACGTCGTAAAGTACCCAGCCGGATTCTGCGTAGTCTCAATCCGATTAAGAGCATCGTAACTAGAAGTCGCTCTCTCGAGGTTGGGGTACTGAACAGCGTTGACGTTACCCACAGCATCATACGCAGTAGTCGTTCGTTCAGAGAGCGGACTGATGTCGGTAGTCCTGCGATTCAGAGCATCATACTCAAAGTTCCACGCGTTGAGATTAGCATCCTTTTCTTGTGTGCGGTTTCCTGCTAAGTCATAGCTGAACGTTGTGAAATACGCCAACGCATCCTGAACATCTTGGACGCGACCGACGACATCATACGACACCGTTGCTGTAGCACTACGCGCGTTTATTGTAGATATCCGATTGTATACTTTGTCATACGCGTACGTCGTCTTATATCCGAGAGGATCAGTCACAGACACCACATGGCCAGTCGCATCGTACGTGCTCGTTGTTCTGTTGCTTCGCGCATCAACGGTTGCCTGCACATTCCCCTGAACGTCGTAGACACTTGTCACGATCCCTCCATCGGCCCGTACAACAGATTCGACTCGATTTAGCGCGTCGTAGTTATATGTCGTGACATTTCCACGTGCGTCCGTAAGTTTCGTTCTATTCCCAACTGCGTCAAAGATAGAGGTTGTGCGATAACCCAAAGCATCGATCGTGACCGTAACGCGGTCCAACGCGTCATAGGAATTCGTTACAATGGAGCCGCTCGGATCTCTACTGGAAATCAGATTGCCGTTCACATCATAAGTGTAAGTATAACGCTGAGCCAACGCATCCTGCATCGAAGTCCTGCGGGCAACCTTATCATATCCATAAGTACTAGTCTTGGTACGAGCGTTCGTGATTGCAGTCAGATTGTAAACCTTGTCGTACGTGCTCGTTGTTCTATTTCCAAGCGGATCCAAGATCTCTTTGAGATGCCCCGTGGTATCATAGCTATTCGTCGTCCGATTCCCTAGAGCATCTACTGTCGCCTGGACTCTTCCAGCAGCGTCAAAGACAGTAGTGGTGATCCCGCCGTCTGCTCGCACAACCTCAACACCGCGGTTGAGCTCATCGAAGTTATAGGTCGTAGCATTGTTCCGAGCGTCAGTAACCTTCGTGCGATTGTTCGCCTTGTCGTAGACAAACGTTGTCCTATAAGCGAGCGCGTCAACCTGAGCCTGCACTCGATCAAGGTCATCGTACACTGTGCTAGTGATTGCGCCGCTCGGATCCTGCCCTGAAGTTGTGTTTCCATTCTTATCGTACGTGTAAGTATAAAGCTGCGCCAGGCCATCCTGCATCGAGGTTCTACGGCCAATCTTGTCGTAGTTGTAGGTCGTGATCTTCGCCCGGGCGTTTGTTACAGACGTCAGATTTCTTGCCTTGTCGTAGACATATGTAGTGCTAAAGTAAAGCGCATCAATCTCAACTGTCTTCTGACCGCTGTTATTGTATTGATACTGAGTCGTGTATCCACGGGGATTTGTAACACTCTGAACAAGCCCACAGCCTGAATACGCGTAGGTCGTTGTGTTGCTTTCCTGATCCGTGACAGAGGTTCTACGATTCGCAGCATCATAAACACTCGAAGCAAGATTTCCTAAGGCGTCGGTCACCAGCGTCACATTCGCAGCTGTGTCGTAGCCAAACGTCGTGATGTTGAGCTCAGCATCCTTTACAGACTCCACCATGCCGTTTGAGCCAAACGTGAAGGTCGTGAAATACCCTAGGGCATTCTGAATCGAGGAAAGCACGTTTGAAGAGTAGCTCCAGGTAGTGACTTCGCTCTTCGCGTTCTTCAGAGTCTGTAAATGTCTATTCGTGTAGCTGAAAGTTGTTCTATAAGCCCGCGGATCAATAACTGCTTGGAGCTCGTAATTCTGCCCTGTGTAAGTAAACGTTGTGTAGTAGCCAAAGCTCCCTGGATCAACTGCCTTAAGTCTTCGCCGAGTATCAGCCAGTGCTCCTGTCACTGTCTCCCAAGTGTACTTTGTCGTAATGCCTTTGGAATTCACCAGCGTCGTGATGCGGGCGTCGGTATTCCATGAAAACGATGTGATGTTCCCCTCAGGATCGTTGATCTTCGTCAGGCGACTTGTGCCGTCAAATGTATAGGTTGTTGCATCGCCAAGCGGATTCTGCACCTTGGTATTCTGCGAATCAACGTACGTGTACGTAGTTATCTGATCGTTTGCCGCCAAGTCAGGATCTGCGGCAGTGACTGTCTTTACTTTTGTTGAAGTATAGCTGATCAGCGAATAGTAATTGTCCGGATCGTTGATCTGAGTAATTCGTTTTGTCGTGCCCTCGTAAGCGAAGCTCGTCACACAGCCTTGCGGCCCAGTCAGCGTAGAAATCCTGCCTGAGCCATCGTAGGAAATGCTCGTCCGTCTTCCAGCGGTGTCTTGGAACGCTGAAACAAGCGTTCCCCCAGCTGCATAAACCAGTGTAACGCGACGGCTGCGATGGTTCTGAACGTAGGAAAGCGTTGTGCCTCCCCCATAGGAGAATGTCCACTGCCTTCCATCGGGATCTACAATGTTCGTCAATCTTCCATTAAAACTGCCCTGCAGGTCATACTTAAACTGAAGCCCATTGGGCAGGGTTTCCGTGAAAAAGTTCACGTTGAGGCCATCCTGCACAACAATATTATCAATTCCAGAAGATGGATAGTAATTCCGTGTCACCCCATCCTGGACGTAATCCACCTTCCCACCGTCAGCAGTGTTGACAGTGATCGTGCCGCCAAGTGATTTTGAAATGCTTCTGTGGAGATTCGAGGTCCAGCCGTTGCTCCCTAAGCCTGAAGCTCCAGCCTGATTCGATTCATAAGAAAGCTGAATAGGAATCGTGTTCTCAGGAATCGTATACTTGTAAAGCAGAGAGCCGCTCGATACATTCACTGCCAGCTTGTCGCCGCAGCCACCACTGCAGCCTCCTCCACTCGGAGCGCAGCACGCTTCCTTCATGAAGCCATCATCCCTTGTTGAGGGAATCGGCGGAGATGGAAGGATCCCCCGCAGAGGCGATGTCAGGCCGCTTGGATGGGTTGCCTCAGCCTCAACCTTCGGCCCCGAAAGCGGCGTCCAGCCACCTAGAATAGCCATAAGCGCTGCTCCTAAATTCTCTCTGTTAAGTGCGGCTTAAGCTAACTCTCTCCCTCGGGGGAAGCAACGAAATTTTCGCTCTTTTGCTCTCTTCGCCTCGACAACTCCACAAGGAGATTCTCAAGCGCCGCCATGGCAAGCTCTGCACAATGCCGCTTGTCCTCTGGCAGCCCTCCAAGGCCTTCAAGAAGCCCCTTGAGATCCCAGGTGCGAGCCTCATCAATGGTCTTTCCACGAATTGCTTCTGAGAGAAACGAGCCTGCAGCAATCGCAGGAGCGCAGCCATAGGTCTGGAACTTGATCTCCCCAACCACATTGCCATTGAGCCTCGCCGTAAAGCGCATGAATGGCCCTGCCCTCCTCCCTCCTGCAAAACCCTCAGCGTCAGGGTTTTCCAGCCGGCCGACGTTCTTCGGCTCGTGGAAATGCTCCCAGACCACCTTCGAGTACGCGCCCATGATCACCGATCACGCTTTTTCGCGATGTGCCTTCTTCCGCGGCTTATACCACCTGAGCTCTGCGAGCTTACCTCCAGGCTCCCTAAAGCCTTGAGAATCTCCTCCCGAAGCCCAAGTGTTGACCCATTTCTCCGACCCTGTGAAAGTGTCTTATCCACGACCTCCAGCGCCTCTTGAGCTTGTCCTTCCTTGAGGAGCACACGAGCAAGTTCTTCCTGGGCCCGATGCAGTCGAGGCCTCTCAGAGACCAGCTTCCGAAGCCAGGCACCTGCTCTTTCAGCCTGGCCTGAAGCAAGAAGCGCCCTGGTTGCCTCGGTGACAGCCTCTTCGTCTTCTCCATCTAGCTCAAGCAGTCTTTGAAATGCAAGGACTGCGTCGTCGTACCTTCCCTCGCGCCTTGCTAATAGTCCTTCAAGGTAGAGTGTATCGCAGAGAAGCCCTTTTTCCCTGAGCTTTGAGATAAGTGGTAAGGCCTCTTTACCCCGATCTGTCTCGATCATCACCTTCGCCAGATCCTTGAGCCCTGGGGCATATTCGGGCTCCTTCTCCACTACCTCGCGGAGAAGTGCCTCGCCTTCAGCGAGCTTCTTCGCTTCTATCAACACCTGGGCAAGCCGATGTCTTGCTTTGTATCCAAGAATCCCCACGTCAAAACTCGAAAACTCCTTCACCCAGGACCGTGTCTCCAGGATCTTCCGAAACCTCGAAGCAGCCTCTTCAAGCCTCCCGAGCTCCTGCAGGTAGACCCCAGAGAAATAAAGCAGTTCAGAGTTTCCTGGGTGATGCCGCCTTCCTTCTTCTATGACTTGAAGCGCTCCCACGAGATTCCCTCGGTTTCGCTCCACCTGAGACAAAAGTACGTAGGCCTTCTTCACTTGAGAATAGTGCGGTTCTGAGCGGGCGATGCTCTCCCGAAGGTGCTTTGACGCAAGCTCAAGTTGACCGGCATCGATCAAGCTGTGGCCGAGGTTGAAGTGGATAAAGGGATCGTCTGGATTTTCCTCGAGATTCTTGAGGAGGAGCGCGTGGTCTCTTCGCCGCTTTCGCTCCCTGAGACCTGCATCCAAGTAGCCGAGGTGGTGGATAGTCACGTCAGTCCATACCACCTCGCCGCCGAGTCGGTTGATCGAAGGAAGGATGTTCTCGTGCACTCGGTATTCCCAACGCAAACCAGAATGCCGTGGGAAAAGCCGAACGTGATCGACAACTGTAGGAGAGCTTCCTGGAGCTGAAACACACTCGACGCTCATAGAGTATCCAACAATGCGCTGCCGTGGAAGCTGGGCAAATATGCGCTTGAGCCGCTCTCGATTCTCAGGATCTACGCGGTCATCGGCGTCGAGCCAAAAGATCCAATCTCCCGTGGCATACCGGATAGCTTCGTTCCTCGCCCGCGCGAAGCTATCTACCCAAGGGAAGTCAAACACTTTCGCGCCAAGAGCACTGGCAATTACCTTCGTTCTATCGCGCGAGCCTGTGTCTACAACCACGAGCTCATCAATGCACTCACGAACACTTTTCAAGCAATCCGCAATGTTCTCCTCTTCATCCTTAACAATCATGGTGAGAGATACCCGCTGCCGAGAGGTTTCTAAACAATCTGCCTTTGGTTTCTGCATCCGCTCAAGTGCCGCATGCACCTTACCAAGGAGGTCTTTCTTCATCTCTTCAGAAATGCTCCGAACGCCAAAACCCTTCTCTGCCCGCAGCGTCTTCTCCACAAGCTCAAAGAGCGGTTTTAGAGAAGCTGGCGGTCGCTCTTTACTTAGAAAGCCTTCTAGAAGGGCTAACTTGCTTTCAAGATCGCCCTTTATAATGGCTACCTCGAGGTTCCGCACTTCGCGAGTTTGTTTCTCGTCAAGCCTTTCTTGATTTTCGACAATGTCCTCTTTCTTCTCCAAAAGAAGAGCTTCTTGTACCACGGCTCCTTGGAAGCGCAGAATCGGACGTGCTGCAAGTACTCGAAACCGCTCGAGCATCAAACTTCCTGTCCGATCCCATGTCCACTCAAGGCGAGCCTTTCTCGCTGCTACATTCCCAATCCGTTTTCCTTCCTCACGGTGCTCGTAGGCCCATCTCAGCGCGCGGACAAGCTCTTTCGTATCTGGCTCCATGTAAAACATTGGAGCCACGCACTGCGTGCCATCGCTCAAGCGATCTGTGGATTCGCGCCTGTCCGAGACAACCCTAGTCCCACAGCTTCCATCAACAAAGTCATCTGTTGCCCCGCCTCCTGTCGTGATGACATGAAGCCCACAGGCCATGGCTTCAAGAACTGGCAGACAAAAGCCTTCGCCTCGGTAGGGAGCAACCAAGACATCGCAGGCTCGATAAAGGCCCGCGAGAGCTCTTTCATCGAAGTGCTGATCGATATAAACAATCTCTGGCCGCGTTGAATCCTTCGCTGCTTCAAGAAACCTCTCCCCCATCGTTTGATTTTTGTAGAACGTCTGCGTGCCCATGTCCTTCACTACAAGAGCGACATCGTCCCTTGGGGAAAAGGCACTCAAGTAAGCCTCAAGGAGAAGGTCAGCTCCCTTTCTATGGAGCGTCCCTCCGACAAAAAGGAACTTAAACGCGCGTTCGGTTGGAATAGGGAAGGATTCCACATCAGGGCGAAACACATCCGGATCAATGCCATGGGGAATGGTGGAAGTCCGATCTGGATCAAAGCCTGCTCTCAGATACGCATCTCGGACGTAGCGCGTAAAGCACCAGACATCATCGACCTTTTCGCGGAACGCTTCTACCCAGGTCTTGGGGAGGCTACCGAATTCCCAAGGCTGCGCCAGAAACCATCTCCCAGAAGGCGGCGGTTCAAAGTTTGGAGGCCAATGATTGCGGATATGGAAATCAACCTCGTCTCGAGGTTCTGACTCCATGAATGGAAGAAGGAGTCTTGCCTTGGGGTCTTCCCTTAAATCGAACTCGACAGGACCGATCGAAAGGAGCCTCAAATCAATCGCAGGCCTGCCGATCAACGATAGTGCAAGCTCTCGCGCCACATGCCCAAAGCTGTGTCTGAGGCCAAACTCTCCTTCAATTCGGACACGGAGCTTTCCCTTTGTTGTCCCGCGCTTGATCCTCGCTCGCTCAATTGGCATGCTTGCCCTCAGCTGAACAGCCGATTCAACTCTCGTGTTACTAAATTGGCCACATTCCTAACATTGTGCCGGGCGAGGACTGCTGATATTCCCGAGGATGCTTTTCTTCTTCCCTCTTCAGGATCTTCGTAAACACGGCGGAGGAGCTTTCTTAAATGTTCTACAGAAGGCTTGGCCCAGCGGTGGCCTCCAAAGGGCGTCGCATCCCTTGGAACTTCTTCAAGCCCTTCGATATCGATCAAGTAGGCGTTCTCGTCAGTTAGAAAATCGAGGTGCCCGCCCCAGCGTGTTGCGATGGTCGGGAGGCCGCTTGTGAGCGCTTCAAGATACGGCCTTCCAAAGCCTTCTCCACGGCTAGGTAATACAAAGGCATCCACCGCCTCGTAGAGCCCTTGCATTTCTCTCCATGTCAGCATCTCATCGATCACAAGCACTGGGGGCGTCTTGTCCGAATCTAGCCCCAGCTCCTTTCTTACAAATTCCCGTGCCCAGTCACGAAACCCTATTTGAGGCTGGCCATCGATCGCATAGACGCGAAGGACAAGGGAGACATCGTCTTCTCTTGTAAACTCGCTGAAAAACGCTCGGAGGAGAATATCTGGAGCTTTCCTCAGGCCTCTTCCTGTTCCCCACTCAAAGACAGAAAGGAAATTGAAGGCGCGCTTGTTGAGAATCTCAAGGGGTTCTGCACGCCCTCGAGGAAACTCCCCCAAAGGGCTTGGGATCACAGCGATCCGCTCGGGTCGAATGCCATCCTCTATGAACACTCGCCTGTTGAATTCGCTCATTACCCAAACTTGGTCCATTTCCTGAAGCACAGGAAGCCATTCAGAAGGAACCTTGTCCGTCTCGTAGGTTGTGCGGCAAATCGTGCGGACAGCCCCCTCTTTCTTTGGAATGAGGTTCGGAGCGAAGAAGTGAAAGACATGGACAAAGTCTCCCATTGGTGGATTGCCTTCAGCACTCTCGAGGCGTTTTATGAACTGCGGATCCAGAGTTGCGAGACCTTCTCTATGATCTAAGACATCAATCGTTATTGGAAGGCCTCTCCTCAAGAGCTCATCCAAAAGCAGGCTTGTTTCCCGCGCGTAGCCACTTGTGTTGAAGACAAGGCCTTGCCAAAAGATCGGAATCTTGTGGCTATATGCTTCAAGCGTCCCTGGAATCGAAGTGTGATCCAGAACCTCAAGGAATTGTCCTTCCACACTTCGAAATGGCTTTACGATGATATCCAATGCATCCTCAGCGACACGCCGTGCCTCTTCTCCGCGGATAGCGTTGAGTTCGACACTCGCGAGGTCTTTTCTCGCAGCAAAGAAGAAAGGTTCTTCCATGAAGGCCTTTGATAGGGATTGCCGTGCAGCATCCACCTTTCCGACCTGCGATTCAGTGGATCCCAGTTTCTGCCTCACATACCCATTCTCGCGGTATTGTAAGGATGCGCTGTAAGCCTCAAGCGAGAGGGCAGGTCTTCCGCGTATTCGCTCCTCGTCGCCCAAGATCTCGCAAGCACGCGCAAGGAGAAGTTTCTTTTTAGAATCAACAAATTCTTGCGGGCTTTCAGCACCACGATAAAGCAACTCTTCCCAAGCTACTCTGAAGGGGTCGTACACGACTTGAATCGGACCGCCCTCAACATCCAACTCAACGCGAGCTTTCTCAAGGTTATCAATAAAACCCCGAACCTCCTGAGGCTCCACCTCTCCCACAAAGCTCATAAGCTCGATTCGATTGAATCTTGCTAAGGTGCTCTTAGGATTCGCTTCCATTGCGCTCTCTGTTGCCGCCTGAAACCTCTCGAGCAATTCCTTCCGACCTTGCGAAACAAAATATGCAACAGTTCCAATGACCCTTGCTCTTTGAAGCCGATTCTCAGGACTGTCAGAGGCCTTCACCGCTCTATCAGCGTGTTCGAGTGCTGCATTGAGCTGACCATGCTGAAGAAAAATCCGAGCTGCTCCACGGTACAACACATCTAAAGGCAACGCTTGCCGCTTCTCAACACATTGGCCCAGCATCCCGTGGATTGCCTCGGCAAGGGCGCTTCCCTTCTTGAATGACGTGTGCTTAGCCAGAGCTTCTTCGTGGCCGGCTTGAGCAATGGCTTCTCGCTCAGAAGCGTGCTTCAGATAGTATTCTATAACATCAAGAATGTTCTCTTCGTTATACACAACAAGGTGCCGCCCTGCTTCGAAGTACCGAAGCACCTCTTTGTTGGATTCTTCCACGAGAAGAAGGCGTCCAAGCCCCAAAGCTTCAAACACCCGCATGTTGAGCTCGCCTCGGATAGCGTGGTTGAAAACAATCTTGCCTCTCGAGAGCGCCTTGGCGTACGCTTCCCCGTGCAGGTCTGTCAGCACCCTCGTCTCAAAGCGCTTCTTTGCAGACAGCAACTTTTCAAGAAGCTTCCCTCTTCGGCGATGTATGTATGGATTCAAGTTGCCAACAAAACTCACATCCCAAAGAAGCGCGTCCTTTCTATGATAAAAGACATCCGAGTCAACGCTGAACCACGGCAAATAAATGGCCTGGCTTCCTAGAGCCAGAAGCTTGTCTCGCTGTTCTTCTTCATTGCAAACGAATACATCCACGAAACCCAAAGCAGCCCGAAAGACATCGAAACAGAGATTGGAATCAGAAATCAAGGCAAAGACAGGGGCGTCTGTTTCTTGAAGACCCCATACAAAGTTCACGTATTCAAGGTTTACAAGAATGATCGCCGCGGGCTTGAAGCCAAAAGGCATCTTCCTACGAATGTCATCATAGCTCTCAGCTCCGGCGTCATAGCTGATATCAGCCACGCCTTTCGAACGAGGCCACGCCGTCACCACATGGTGCTCGTGCCTCAGGCCTTTTGCAAGTGGCAGATCACTCTCTGAGAAGATAAGAAAGTTCACTTTGCATCGGCTTTCTATTAGGGTCCCTGAGGTGAGGATAAATTCCTCCCGGTGCTCAGGCTTACTACCTGAAACGCGTCGCAAAACACGATGGCAGTTCGTTTATTCTTGCTTTGGCGGTGGCTGAATTCGATATCCTCGCCTGGGCCCTTGAAATCTTCATTGAAGCCTCCAGAAACCTCCCAGGCCGCTCGGCTCATACCCAAGCACCCTCCACCGATGGCAAGATTCGACGATTGCTCACCGTAGTCTTCAAGCGTCACCCGGTTCCCCGACTCCACCTTCACCCAGTCCCAAAGACGCTCACCAGAGCTCGAGAGGACGCGCAACCCGAACAGACATGGAACACATTCATTGATAGATTCTACCCAATCTACAAGCAAGTCCGCCCAATTCTCAGGATCAAACATTACACATGTGTTTCCAGTGAGAATTAGCTTTCCCCGAGAACGGGAGATCGCAGCGTTTCTAAGTTTTCCCAGGCGGTGGCTATGAGCTTCCTCTGGCAAATGAAGACACACCGCACCCTCCGGCTGCTTCAGTCCACGCAGGTCGCCTGCAAGCACAAGATCCCCTCCCACTTTCTCGAGCGCGTTTTTGTACATAGGAACGAGAACGTTTAAGAGCGCCGGCTCCTGTCCCTCCGTAATAAAACAGAATGACACACTTGGCCTCTCTCGGGTCACTGGTACCCGTCCTTCTTCTCGGACATCTCCGGCATAGACATCATATTCACTTATCTATGCACTCTGTCAGTTGTAGCGAACACAGGCCTTCCACAGCCTACGTTGCTATTGATTTCATCTATTCTGGAATTCACACCAAACTGCTGGCAGTATTTTTTCGTGTACCCAGGATACCAATCGATTTCAGGCGCTTTTCTAAAAGAAGGAGCAGTCCAGTCAGTATAATCTCTCCTTCCCCACTTTTCGCAGAACCATCTTGCGTTTTCCTGCCACGGCCACTCGGGTGTCCTGGGAGAAACCGCTTTTCTATGTTCAACAAATACAGAATCGTGCGAGAAATCTACAAGCTCTTCAAATCCTGATTCCCCGAGCCTCATCTGCCAGTCCACATCCTCGTAATACCCTCCTGTAAATCGCTCATCGAACCATCCCAAAAGCGGGATGACAGACTTGTGAATACAGAAGGCGCTGTACGCACACAGAATGATCTGCTTATGTCTCTTCTCGTCGGCAATTTCTTCTAGATACTTTCGCCAGCCATCTTTCAACAACACATCATCGTTGCAAACCAACACCCAGTCGCCGCTGCTATACAGCAACCCTTTATTCCACAGAGCTGTCATTGACTGTTTGATTGGGAATTCTAAGTTAAATAAACGCTTGCATTTTGAGGCCCAGCGAACAGCCGATCTGTCCTCCGGAGCATCATGTAGCACGAGTACCTCAAGCTGTTCATTAGCCGTGTCAATCAAAGTCTCAATTAGCGCCCGCAAAGGAACTAACCTCTCTCTAGTTGGGATCGCAATGCTTATTTTCATGTAACACGCCTGCTTATCGCCAGCAACCGACAACATTCATAACAACCACCTCCATCTATACCTCGTCAACAAAAAGAAACTCTGGCTGGTGATTCTCTATAAAACGAAGTGTTCTTCCTACCGTTTTTGCAATGCCATTGTCACACACATCATGAGTATGACCATGCGCAATCACCAATTCACACTCCTCGGGACGCTCATCCTTTAGGTTCCAGTTATAGAATATTGTCGTTACTTTTCCAGAATTCGCTTTAGACACTTCAATATACTCTGTGTGGCCATACACGTGCGTGTATCCCAGTTTAGCCAGTGCGTCATAAGTACTATTATTTATTCCCCAATTCGGTCCCTTGAATACCTTTGTATAAGGTAGATCTGCCAATTCAAACTGCCTTCCCGCCAAATCCAATCTTTCCATAGCCGCGTCATATTGTAGGTTGCGAAACTCAAGATAGGAATGCGTGAGACCATGCACAGCCAGCCGGACATTCCCGCACTTGATCAATTCTAGGACGGCATCACACCATTGCGCATCATCCGATAATCGGAGGCCATCAAGCAGTGGAATCGTGAAGAAAGATAGCCTTATTGCAGGACACGCGGATATTAAGAATTGAATTGAATGAATACAATTCTCTGGACTTCTCCAATGAAAATCATCAAACTCAAGTACCAGCTTCATACTGCTGTTAAAGAAAACTTGAAACGATCTCTATGTGGAAGAAAGAATTCTGCAAAGTTTGTAGGAACAATAGGCCTGTTTCTCTTACATTGGTCAAGTGTCCTATTCGATCCATGCCATATATACTCGCACACAAGAGCGTCTACATGCAGGAATGACTTGCGTAGTTTCCAGATTCCTCTCAGAATTTCCCAGTCACATTGGTTGCGACAAAACACAAGTGGCATGTGATCGTAGACGCAAGCGCGATACAGAAATTGTGAGGTGTCAAGACCCGGTCCGTGTTCAGGATTGTATCCAATACACTTGTAACAGATCCCTTCGCAGTTTCTATTACCATACGCGACAAAATACTCTGGACTGTCCCTAAGCGCTGTGATCAAAACCTCAAATCGACAAGGGAAGGACACCGTGTCATCATCTACGTGAGCTAAGTATTCACCATTTGCTGAGACTATTCCTATGTTACGCGGTATAGATACACTAGCGCTGTTTTCGTTCACCCTTAGGTACCGGATTCTGGCATCGCGGAAGGAAGCAACGACGTGCTCCGTGCTATCACTAGAACCATCGTCAACAATAATTAACTCAAACGCTGGATATGTTTGCAACAGAACGCCTTCGATCGATTTAGGCAACCAATAATCAGCCCTGTTATATGTAGGAAGAACTGCAGAAATCAAACCTTCCTGCTTTCTCATCCTTTGTTTACCACAATCAAACATGTAGTATTTTGAGTTTGCTCGATCAGCTCGACAATTGTAAACCGCGGTTCTGCAAACAGTACGTTGAATCCATCCTTTGAAACTCTCCAGTAGTCTCCGAACCTTGCTTCTCCATGGTAGCCAAGTTGCCACGGCGAGTCGACAATGATGCAACCATCTGGGCAAATGATTCTATAGAGCTCCGTGGGCAACTGCCACAGGTTCCTGACATGCTCAATTACTTGAATACAAAGAACAATCGCAATCGAGGATTCCCCAAACCCGGAACATGTGATGTCAGTGAGCACCTGAGGCAACCATTCTTTGCCAATGTCACATGTTATTATCCGGAAACCACAAAACATATCTTTGTACTCTCCGCCAGGTGGGTCGCCGGCGATGCCCACATATAAGAGGATCTTACCGCGATGTTTCTCTATCGCAGAGTGGCGTGACAGCCTATTTACAGCTCCAGAGCATTGGAGCCTAACGTTAGATAGCATCGACTATACCCCAAAGCTCGCGACTAGATCGTGACACTTCAAAAGACTCGTGTCTGAGTAGCATTGAGTCTAATAAGTTAAGTAATTCGCTCGGATCGCCGATCGGCGATGTATGGGCTGGATTGTATTTTGCAACGAATTCCTGAGTTTCACGAATTGGGACAATATACAATAATTGCCTTCTCGTCACCCGCAATATCGAGCGCAATGCCATCTCGATGTCAAGTGTATGCTCCAAACAGTGCGAGGCAAATGTGTAGTCCACGCTTTTATCACCAAATGAAACGAGCTTATGAATATCGTCATAGCGCAAGTCAAGCCCACGAGATATACCTACCTCCAGTTTCACCTTGCAAAGATCAACGCCTATCGCTTTACAGCCGAGTCGCTCAAGAGTCTCTACGCCACGCCCTTCGCCACACCCCAAATCAAGGACTATGGCACCCGCTGGAACAATCCGCGCGACCCAATCGTCAATAGCCTTCACCATCTGATCTCCCCAAATCGTGTTATAGCTCCAATCCGACCCGACTTCTTGAAGCTCTATATAGTGCCTTGGAAGATTTACGGCCATTTTCACTGCATCACCGACCATTCGATAGTGTAGAGTCAGTAAGATTCAGATTAGCTTTCCAAGCATACCACGAAGTGTACTCATCAACAGAGACACTAGTAAAACACTCTTCAATCGCACGAATCACTCCACCATTATCAAACGCACTGTGGTAATCATGCCCGCTCACTATTCCTCCACTTTTAACCTTACGACTCCACAAACGAATGTCCTTCAAAAGCTCTACATATGTATGAGTTCCGTCGATGTAGACAAAATCAAGTGACGTATTCTCAACCTCCATTACAGCATTCTCGAAGAGATCTCGAATAATCGTCACTCTCTCTTTATATGCGTGAAGCTTCTCCATGGCTATCCTATAGTTCCCTTCATGGTCGTACTGCTCACTCATCGACTCTACCTGTGCCCACAGATCTACAACTATCATCTTTAGGCTTGGGTTAAGCTTGCAAAGCCCGGCACTGAAATCACCACGTCTGACACCCAGTTCGGCACCGTAAGTCCAGCCATTCTCTGCGATCAAACGATGAATTGTTAATGCATTAGCTGGCAGCATTCTAGAATCTCGTTCCAAAGTAATCTGCCCCATACCGACAATGTTGTCCCAAAGTTGACTCCTGATGCTCAACAATCAATGCGTTTTCCAAATAGTACATGGGCGTCCCAGAAGCATTACAATGGTCTGAGAATCTGGAGTCTTCAATTCCGCTAGTATTCTGATTGTAATCGTCCGGCCAAACGAAATCCGCGATTGAACTACGCGGCATAATACGCGCAAGGCCTCCAATGTGCGCGACTGGCCGCAGAGTATAGAACGCGTCGTAACGCGGAGAGTGCTTAACAATGTGGGCAGCCGATGGTGGAACCCCGCCAGAATTCCGAATAAGTCCGACTGGATACGGACTGAATACTGCCGTTGGAATAAGTCGATGAATTTCCATTACCGTTTCAAGGAAATCTGGCGACCGTACAATGCAATCATCGTCCATCTTTATTATGATGTTTCCGTTTACAACTTTCAGGATGCGATTATTACCCTCTCCGGTCCCGTAATTGCGATCCCACATGTGTACTCTTACAGGGTAACCTGAATCGGTAAGGTGTTCGAAGAAGCGCAACAACTCGGTGTTTGGTTTAACTCCCTGAAAAGCGATGTGATGCTCAAAAGGTACGTTAACAGAAGAGGTTTTGATAGACTCTATTAGCCTTTCCAAATAAAGATCTCTCGTTAGCGCAAAAGTGTAAATGCTTATCATTTTAGTGCTCGCAAGTGTTTCAACAAGTCTCTTAGTGATCGGCCTCCAATGAATGGCTTGATCGAAGTCACTGTTATTTCAGCAGACACCGCGTATGTCGCCGTCGAATCGCTGCAGTGGTTGAGTCACGTTTTTTGTAAGACCCTCAAACTGAGTATACCGCCGACAATCTGGTATCCTTGACCAGGTATAGTGAATTCCTCGAAACATCGTGTCACTCCAGGTGCATTCCCCACATCGTGAAGTGCAACCAAGCCGCCCGGCACCACAAATGGCACCCAAGCATCGAAATCTCCCCGGACCGACTCGTACGAATGCTCGCCATCGATGAATAACAACCGGATTGGGCCGGACCATCTCGCTGCTGCTTCCAATGAGTTAGTCTGGATCGGTCGGACATGGTCAAGCAGCTTTACGCGCAATAGGTTCTCACGAAAGCTCTGGTAGGTTGTGCCGTCACGTGCCAGTGTGCCACTGGCGCATTGCTGGCCTGCCTGATGCTCGGGCGAGCCTTTGAAATGGTCCACAGCGACGACCTCTTCACGGCGGACTGCCTTCGAACCGGCCGATACAAACGCCGTGGAGCGTCCGCAGAGGCTACCAATCTCGACGATCACACCCAAGCCCGGTCCTTCCACGGCGAGTCGATAAAGCAGAAAGCCTTCACGTGCGTCGAGAAAGCCCTCAACCGATGCAAACGCCGTAGCCAAACGCCAGAACTCGTCGAAGACGCTAAGATCGTAGTGCAGGCGTTGCATGGAGATTGGTCGATGGGAGTTTCGGCTCGGTGCCCGATGGGCTCCGTGAAAGAGCTTGGCGGAGTCGCATAGCGGAGCCATCCATGCCGCGACCAGAATTTGTGGGTCGCTTGGTACCGCTTCTCTAAGCAGGAGCCAGTAGATTCCATGTCTGTTCGGCGCGGTATCCGCTGCACGTGTATATAGTCAAGTTCTTTCGTCCTGAATGCGACCGAGAGGCCTACTTCGAGCAATTCATTGTCGATGGGGAAGTTCAGTCAGCGCTTCCAGGTGTTATTGTGCACCACACAGTTCCACTTTGTGGTAGGTTTCTACATCCGGGTTCTACCAAAGGCGATAATGTCGGTGAAAAACCGCGAGAAGAGGCATCCTCGACTCCCTCAGGAGCTGGGAGTTGCCGACACTATATTTTACACCTCGCCCTTCCACGTATCCCATCCCTTCCTTGCGTGTTTTGCGAAAAGCTCGATCCGCGGTCCGACGCTCATCTCCTCGATGAGTTTGGCGAACTTTTCAGGCTTCCGCGAACCTGCTTCCCGTTTTGCAGAAATCACGGGTGCCACGTCGCTTTTGCGAAGGGGCAGATCGCCAGAAACTGCAAGAATCAATACTTCCGTCCTCGCATGGAACCACCTTCCCTTGCCCGAGCTTCCCTGATCCCAGATCAACTCTGCAACCCAGCGAAGTTCCCATGCGTCCAGCATGCGATGGATAACACCCTTCCGAATCAACGTCCACGGACTCCAGATCCAGTAGTGGCATCCTTCGTTGTGCGCGAGTTTCCGCAGGGGTAGAGCACACTGCTTTTCCAGGCTCTTGGCCAGCCTCGTTTCAATAGAGTTCCCATTGCCCTCAGCCCTTGTCTCTGCCACGGCCACGGGCGGGTCTATGTACACGGTCCTGTACTTGCCGTATACCATTTCCAGATCAGTCACGAGTCCCGGTGACCCAGCCTCCTTCTCCTCAGCAGCGGCTCGTTTCGCGAGTTCCTCCGCCTTCATTGTGTTGTAGGCCGCAGTGACCGAAAGCTCTCCATCCGTCATGCGTCGAGCGAGCTCTGGCGATCCCGCTTTGACGGCTTCAGTACGCTCCAGTGTCTGCCTGGAGACGCCAACTGCTTCTGCGACTTTCTGCGTCGCCCGGACCTCATCTTTTGGTTTAGGGTGATGATCATCCTGAACCAATTCTCTCCTCGTGCGGTTCTGCCTGCCGCGCTCTTGCCCTTCATGTTGTCGCCCCTTGGCCTTCACCCGCTCCAGGCGAAGGAGGCTCGAACCAAGGTTTGCTCGTTCAGCCTCCGAAAGATGCCTCCGGTAGACATTTACAGCCAACGCAACGGTCCTCTCCCAATTCTCTGCGCCCGAGAGCTCCAAGATCTTCACTGGAACCTCGGACAAGCCAGCCTCTTTGGCAGCTTCCAGACGGCGGTGTCCATCAAGAAGAAGCCTCTCCTTGGTCAGGAGCAGATCAACAAGGACGCCGCGCCTGCGAATGTCCTCGACGAGCGCCAGGAATTCCTCTTTGCCTGGGCTTGGAAGGCGATCTGCAAACCCACGATCGACTCGAATATCCTGAATCGGCATGAATCCCATGAGATACCCCCTTGCCCACGATCCACAATCTCCAGTTCAACTTCAAGCTGAAAATCGGACACGATGTGTACCACGTTCTCGGTATAGTCGCTCCCACTTTGACACATGTTTCTGGGGTAGCAATAAAAGTGCAAGAAAGATTGGGAATTGTCTGGATCTCAGGATGGAAGCAAGCGGACCAACTTTAGTCCGCTCTCCTTTTTGCAGCTGTTCGTTTTTCGAAAAGCGCTGAGTCGCACCTCCCATTCGCCGATCGATAGATTTATTCCACAAGGTGTCTATACCTCAGGCTAGGTAGCAAAAATGACCCGTTAGGGAGTTGCACTACCCAGGTGGTTGGGCTATCCTGGACCGCTATCGGAGAAGGGGACGAACCTCGCGCATGGTCAGTAGTCTATTATAAGCGCGTTCGCAAAGTGGCGTTCCGCGGACTTCGTCCGAGCCTGTGAAAGGGGAATCTAATGAAGGAGACGTCAGGTGCCACCACCCACACCCACACCCAACCCGGCCGCGGCTGAATTCTACAAAACCCGGCTCGAGCACACGCTGACGCATACTCAGCGCTCCACTGGACACATATACCTCGTGAACGGCGGCCTCCTAGGGCTACTCTACTTCGTCGCCAGCGCTCAGGACCTCCAACCAGCAGCAAAGGTGATTGTACTCTTCATAGGACTCGCGGCTTTGACGCTTATCAACTTGCTGCACGCACGCCTGCTGGTTCTTCAGCGTCGTTGGTATGAGCTGTTCTCAAAGAAGTACGCAGAAGCGACGGGCGCAGAGAATGCAACGATTAAGGCGGGTGGCTTTCCACGCGGAACGCATGGATGCTACACAGCAATTCACGTTGTGCTCGCTGTCGCGATCTTCGTGCTGGCAGTGTTCTTAGGCGTCAACGGCACGACCTTGTTCAAGGGTTCCGTGGACGAGGTAAAGGCGCCAATTGGATTCCATTCGGAGAAAAGCGAAAAAAGCCCCTGATCGTGAAAACAGGGGACTTCAAAGAGTGGGGGAGTGATCAGGACTTCACCTTGATGCGCTCTTGGACTGTCGGGAACTGGAGAGGGAGTTCCCCGCTCAGCGCCCCCTGTGATCTTGAGGCCTTAGTTTGAACACCCCGTCCCTCGGTCGGCTCTTGGCACACCACTGGCTAAAGGCCAGATTATTGTGCATTCGAGCAGTTGTTATTAACCTTGTGAAAAGCAAGCTTGGCTTACTTCTGGGTTTGTTCCAGTTCTTTGTACAAATATTCTGCGTTGGCCATAAACGAGGCCAAAGTATCTAGCAGCTGCGCTTCGTTTACTGACTCCACTGTGAATCCAGGATACGAACAATCGAGGTAGACGTTTTCTTTCTCCTCATTAATGTAAGAGCGACCGTAATGCGTTCCAGCATTGAAAGCGTTGACTGTTTTGAATACCGCATCTTCGTTCTTAACATACGAGAATACCTTATAAAGAAAGTGCAGAAGGTTCCTTTTGGCATTCAAAGTCAGCCTGACGGCAAGTGGTTGATCCGTCCGAGGATCGGCAGTAGGATCTCGCGTTGGCAGCCTCACCTCAATTATTGCTGGAGTCACGTGAGGATAGACGGTGTGAATAACACCACGATTAGTTAGAATCTTGCAAACAGCTTTTATAAGCTCCTTGTCGCCTTGGGGACATTTCTTGGCCATCCGATCAAATAGAGTTGTCCAAGGCTCCTTCGACTGTTTCCTTCCGCTCATACCTTGAACCCTGTCCTTTCCTAAGGATACCTAACCGCCTACTTCTTCTTCTGACTATGGCGTGAAGGCCGTGCATTTACGTAATAATAGGCTGCCGAAGACATGGCTGCTCGTGCCGACGCAGTACCCATACGGTCGTATTCTCTCATGCTCAATACTTTACCAAGTCTTGCCGAGTCGTCTATTTGAATATCTACAACTTCGCTGTAAATAATTGGCTGCAATTTCTCATACTCATCAGAACTGAATGCTCTCCAACGGGACTTTCCTGAATTACTTGCCATAGCCACGTTAAGCAGAGAACTGTATATAAGCTTTCTGGTGCTTGTCGTTTTCTTTTCCATGGCAATAACCTTACTACAATTTGCGGCTGCGAATTGGATCATCTGTTGATGCTGGCCTTGGCTGTGGCATTCGTGATCGCCTGCTGAATCTGGAGTGCATCCTTTGCTGTCCTCGTTTGCGATGCGATTCTTTCCAATGCGATCTTCGGCTTATCTAAAGCGATCGGAGAGACCATCAACGCCTGAAGCGCTTCCTGGGCTGTTTTATCATCAAGCTGTTTAACGTTCATAGTGATTTTTGCCCTTTCAGTATCAACACCGTCAGTCCAGTTAGAAAAGAATGGTGCTCCTATTGCCTCGGTAGCCCTTGCCTTTTCTTCTAAAGGTGCATCCAATTTCTCCGCCGTGATAACGCCAGCTCGGTTTGCTCCCATTGCAACCGAAAAAATGATCAAAGAGTTTAGGCAATAGTAAACGCAGCGCTCCCACAGCCTCAACTTTCTCGCTTTAAAGGCGATCAACCCAACCAAAAAACTGATAACAAGAGCAGTATAACTAGGTGCAACTCCGAATTGTGAAACTACGGCGTTTGTGATAAACATTACGAGGCCGCCAGCTGCTCCAGGAGTAATCATTGACCTTGGATTCAGAAAATCATCAAGCATGGCAGGCTCCACTGTTTCCGTTATTGCAGAAATATTTATAAACTTGATAACTCATCTCTTAAGCGAAATGGTGGTAGGCACGACCTAGCATGAAACTTGAATTCACTCAGTAAATCTATAGAAGAAAACATGCGGAGCAAAATAGTAACACTATACAGAGAATCGTTACTTGAGAGCGACGGCCTCATACACAATAAGATAGAGATAGAAAATCGAGAGGATGGTTGCTTGCGGCGCGTCCTGGAGCTTCCATATGGCTTGGTCTGTCAGCGTCTTCGAGATATGGCATGGAGACAGCATCCTTTTCTTTACGCAGTGAATTGCCTGCCATCGCCGGAGCTGCAACGACAGGTGTATGCAGAGGAAAAGTATATGATAATTACAGAAAGCGACAAGCTTGACATCTTATGGAAACAAGTTCTTAGAGACGAATTAGGGCAGGGACCTCTTGATTGCCATCTACGGTTTCTCAGAATCACTCGCTGAAAGATCTGATTGCTCTAATGCCTTTACTTCTACACAAAGTTGACTTAATAGATTTGACACAAGGTCGCTGCGAATTCGAGGAAGCCCCGCAGAGCGAGCTTCGTCCTTATGGACTTGCCGCCAGATCTCCTGATCGTCATTCAATTTGATGACGAGGTACGAACCATGTTGTCGCTTTCTCATCCTTGTGCCCTCTCAAGAGGTTTTCGCAGCATAGGCCCTAGCGTAGCGGAAAGCAGCAAAGCAAATGTACTCGCTGAATGGTACGCTACAGATGCTTGCAAACGCTTGTAATATCGTGCGCGGCCTTCAGAGCTGAGAATATCATACTTGTAAATATCAGGCAGCCCTGGAAATCCGTTGGAATGCGGCAAGTCAAATGTTAAGAAGCCGAGCGTCTCATCCACGAATGGATAGTTAAGTGGGAAAACAAGTGTTGATCGATAATCAGCAAGATAATCCGAGTGCTTTCGGCGATTAACATAGCTCGGATGGGATAAGTCCTGGCAGCAGAAGCATGCACAAGGCGACTTCCAGTTAGTGTTTCCGTCAGAGATGCCAAGAATGGCAGCGAATGCACTATTGTCTGCTGTCTTGTACGGATTCTCAGGATAAAAATCACGCCAGCGGTGAAGTTGAGAACCGTTAGAACGGCCCAGAGTTTGAACTTCGCCTAGATCAAGTGAACTCCCAGGCTGGTGTATCTTAAGAGTGCAGTGCAATTCCGCGGCTCTACACGGAAGAAGGGGTGTGAGAGTATCGCGCAAGACATCGCAGAGAAGGCGTATGTGTCCACGATCACCAAGTATACTGACAGCGGCTTTGTCAAGGCCACTAGATGCAAAGTCGTGCAGTAAGTCAGCAACATCATGGAAATCCCAGATCGTTCCAAGTTTTGCCCTATAGAGTAACTTTTGGAGCTGATTGTGAATCCATGGGAACCGCCTTGCGAGACTGTAAACGCGCTCTGCCCATTTTACAATTCGGGGAAGATCCAAGAATGGCAGCTCATGGTCAGTTTCACGCATTTGTTGTTATCCCCAACTTGTGACTCGAAATGCATCCATCGATCGTCATTGTCCCTTAACGAACGGCATCGTCTAGGGAATCTGTGGTGCCAGCCTTACCCGCGTTCTTTTTTCTGAGAGGATTCACCTTGGAGTACATCGATGCCGCGCGGTCTTTCTCGGCGCACCGTGATGATGTGCTCGGGCCGCTTCTTGATCTCAACGGCGATGGTCGAAGGATGCGGTTTCGGCGCTGTCTTCCGGGCCACGAGGGCACTCTCATCCCTCCCATACCTTGCCTTTCTCTCGTTGGCTCGCCTGTCCCAAGCTCGGCTGCCATCATCGTCGAGAAACCCCAGTGGAGTGTAAGTTCTAAAGCCGCCTTCCTTATCAGCTGCACCGTAGTAAAACCGTCTAGTGGTCCTGTCCATCTCACGGAACCACTCCCTCCTGCTTTGGCCGACCTGACTGAGGAATTTGCCGACGCGAGTCTGCCAGGAGCTCGGCTCAGAGGAGATGAGTTTTTCCCACGGCGCCAAGAGGTATTCGAAGACCTTGGGTACGCTGTTCAATGATGTCAACGGCTTGTCCAAAGCAAGGGATGAGTTCAGCTCCAGCCTAAACCTGCCCGCAAGCATCTTTGCGAGCAGCTGAAGGAACTCTCCTTTAGTGAGTTGATCTGCGTCTTTCCCGTTCTTGCGCATTTCTGTCCTAGACTCGAATCTCTCTGAATGGCCGCGGAAAAGAATTGGATCTCCAAGAAAATAGACTTCCTGCACAGTGGAATGCAGGTCGCCGAGCCTCGCGCAGTAAAACTCATAGTAGAAATACTCAGGGACACTGATCAGACAGCAAACGCCCGGCACCTTCGTCGCAGGCCGAACAATCCGCATAAGCTCATGGAACTTCTCACTCGGGAGGACATCAACATCGTCGATCAGTATCACAACACGGCCGAAGGCGCTAACGCAGGTCATGAGTAGCTTCTTCATCTGATTCTGCAGCATGGGGACACTCAACTCGTCCATCGGCTCATTATCATCTCCGTGGGGAACCATTGCGCGGATTAGAGTTGTGATGTTGCTGATGTAGGGCAGGTCAGGCGCTGATTCGTCCTGCCTTGCGCGAAGGGCAAGAAAGAGCCGTTGGCAGCTGAAGTAGGCGCCGATCCAGTTTGGAAGCAGGAACATCCCAAGCGCAAGCACGAGGACAACAATGGCCGCTACCCCTGTGATTAGCCTGAGAGAGGAGTTCCTTGGGTCAAGCCAATCCATCCATGGGGGAGCGCCTAAGAATGCCTCGGAAACAGCCATTGCGAAGATGGTGCCAATGCACAAAGCAATGCAGCTATTCATCAAGCAGCTCACCCGCAGCCCTCCGTCACCGCGGCTTGGAGCCTTCGATTTACGGCGAACCTCGCTCAAGTTGTAAAGAAGGCCGAGAAACAGCATGCTGCTGAGTACAAAGAAGACAACGCGGGCCTGGCTCGAGAACTCGTCCGGGGGCTTCTTGTGGTTGCCCGTGAGCCGATCCGCCGCTTGAAGGTACTCCTCGATCTTCTTCAGGTCATCTTTAGGAGGGCCTTTATCCACTGTAATGTCAATCGCATTGTTTACTAATTCAGGAAGTTCCTTTTTCGCCTGCCGCAGCCTAAGATCATGAATGATCTCAACCAGGACGAAAAGCCCTAAGAGCACTATGGCGACGCTCGACCAGCGCAAGTTGCTCGAACACCACCTTCCGAGGTGGCCAGTCAGCATTACAGCTGCCCTTCGCAGCGGCCCCCCGCAGTAAGGCGGCTGCTTGAGGCGCCGCTTGGCATCTTGACAGATCTGGGAGGCCAAATCGATCGTGAACTTTCGCTCGTCGAACGATGTGCCAATGTCAATCCGAGTCAGCAAAGGCGGTGGATTGCTTCCGTCTTGGTCGAAGGCGCGGCAGTGCCAGGCAACTCTATTCAGCAAAGTGGACTTCCCGCTCCCGCGCACTCCAGCAAGGAGGTGGACGCCTTCAAACTTTTGGTTCAGCGCGAAGTCCTGGGCAAATCGTTCGAATGGGTTTGGAGAGTCCCTCCAGGAATCAGGCGCGAGAAAGACCTTCTGAACAGGCTGGGCGCGAAGGACGTCCTTCGGAGGCTGCCCAGGTGTGAGCGGCAGGATCTCGTCCGGCTGGCGGAACCGCCTGCCGAAGTCCATTGGACCAGCGTTAAATGCGAAGAACTCCCTTGCAATGCCCTGGTCATCGCTGGCCCCTCCCTTCAGTTTAATCCACAACTTGACCCAATCGTTTAGAGCCTCCTTCGTAAGAGCTTCGCCTGAGCTCTCAAGCTCCGCGATCAATTTCAGAGACGCCTCATTAAACTGCCGGAATTCACACTTTACCTCTCCTGTATCTGAATACTCGAGAGAAACTCCCTTTTGTTTTAACCGCTGTTGAATCTCGTTCCAATCAAGAGCCTTTGAATCTCCAGAGGTCTCACCGGATTGAGCGAGAGGGAATTGGTGACCTTTTGGTTTCTCCCCCTCACTTTTGTTTTGTTTCTTTCCCATCTTGAGGATTTCGAGCCTCTCCATTGGAGCCTGAATTCAATAAAGCCTCGATTTCGCTGAGCGTTCTCAAGATATACTCGAAGTCGCGCTTCTTCGCTGGAAAGCTCCCGGCCTGGGTTGCCTTGGGTTCGTTTTCACCTGGGATCGACAAGTAGGCGCGCATTTCAGAGAGCTTCCGCCTCAAGAGGCCATGTAATGGATCAGAAGCGTCAAACGGCCTCAAGACCCTGCGAAGCTCGGCTGTCTGCAATAGAATTGCTGCCTGATCCCCGGCCAGCTTGGCAAGGTCCTTCTCGAGGAACTGCTCCACCTGCTTCTGCACACGAGACATCGAACTTTCAAGGCGGATCATTTGTTCCCGCACTTCACCTGGGACGAATCCGTTTTCGATGTGAGGCCGAAGCTTTTCGTTCAAGCTGCGGACTTGTTCGACAAGGCTCGCTTGCGCTTCCACCAGTTTCGCCGTGCTGTCCTCCAGGCGTTCGAGCCTCTTCCCGGAGTCTTCGCTGGACTTAGCGGTCCGCTTGACCTCGTCGTTTAGGCTTTTTATTTCTTCTGTCCCCTTGAAGGGCAGGAGGAGCCAAGCAAGGACGACTCCAGCCGTGACAACCAAACCTGAGCCTACGGCCGAATAAATGACGCTGCGCCTTTGGATGCCTTTCGTTCGATAGGCCATCTCGTTCTCGAACTTCTGCCAGTGCTCGGCAGTGTCCGAGAAGACTTCCTGGCGAACATCTGCCTTGAGCTGCCGCAGCCGGCCGCCGCTGGTGGCTAAGAGCATATCGGTAGTGTCGTCTTCCTGACGGTTCTGCATCGGCTGCTTTTGGGCTTCTGGTTGCTCACGTGATTCTTGAGGCTTAGGCCGTCTCTGTTCGCTCATGACTCCTGTTCCGTACCGCAACTCCTCTCCTCCTTTCATTATAGGCAACTGACAAGCCCAGGGAAAGCCCGCGGTCCTGCCTCGTTCACTGGGGATAAAGAAAAAGGAGCCATTATGTTGTCAGGCCAAGGCTGCGGGTGAAGCTATTGGAAAAAACCTTGGCCGCCTCCGCGTCCTCGAAAAGCGTCTCGCGACTGGCTTTCCAAGTATCCAGGGCTGTGCCGTACATGCCTTTGACACTGGTTTTCGTCAGGTAAAAGTTGAACTTTCCCCAGTGCAAGGTGAAGGGAATCCTGGCCTTTTCAAGACCCTCCCACACCTTCTCGAGGAAGCTCCGTATCTTGCCCGTGTTAACGGCGTCGATCTCCAGCACACAGGTTGGGTCAAACCTCGTGAACCCCAAAACCGCCTGGGTAGCTCTCACGAATCGGGTCGAAATCAGGAGAGGCAGGACTGATCCAAATTTCTCATAAGCCTCGAATGCGACGGCGATCGCGTCGAGCGATCTATTCATTGGAACGCCCATGCCGGCAGATAGGGTCTTGCCCCTTGTCTTTTCACCTCGAAATAAATCCCTTATGATGGCCTTTTTCTTGTCAGGCGCGAATTTGTCCCTCACTTGCGAGTTCAAGAGCGGCTTGACAAGCTCGTTCAAGGGGCTCGGAATCGCGCCGACTAGCTCGCCCATGACCTCCAAGGCGCCGGCGCCCAGGCCGGCAGACCCGCCTTCCCATCGGGGAGGAACGTAGTCAGGGCTCCAATCATTCTCAAACATCAGGATGACACACGCCTCCTTCGGCGGCGTCCCTTCATTCGGATTGAAGAACACCTCGAAGTGATACAGCTTCGCCTCGCCTCCCGGCAGCTGCATACCAGAGAAGTCAAAGCTCGAGATAGCTGTCTTCAGCCCCCTGTCGAACTTCTCCCACGACCGGTGAACATCGAGAACGAAGAGCTTCCGCGTCTCGACCATGAGGCCGTGAATGATGCCAAAGGATCCGAAGCTCACCAAGGCTGAATTGAAGAGAGTGTCATCCCGAATCAGCTCCGCCCCGAGCTTCTGGGCGATGCTAGGCGCCACAACTGGACGAGAAGCCCGCTCCAAGTAAACGTGTTTGGAGCTTCCAGTAATAAGGTGAATGCCGACAACGAAGTCCGGGCACGCTCCAAATCGGAAAGCAGAACCGTGTGTACCAGTAGACACAGCACCAACGAGCGTCTGACCGTTGTTCGAGCCTGAGGCCTTGAGGGACAAACCATCGCTGAAGAGATAGCGATTGAGATCTGCCATCGAGTTTCCACACTCCACGAACCTCAGCGCCGCGGCATCAGGGTAGCTTGGGTCGACTTGATCTTGGGCAAAATGAAACGCGTTGGTGAGCGCTTTGGTTGTGATGAGATGGTGGTTCGTCATCCCGACCTTGCTCAAGGACCAAGAGCTGCCCAGGGCCCGCAGGGTTTTCCCCCTGTCAATCGCAGTCGCAATCAAGCCCTGGAGGTCAGCCGTGGCAGCGTTGTACGAGTCGAGCCGCGCTTGATCGTTGATCGGTGAATCAACCCGGAAAGAATAGTAACCTTCAACCTCCTGCTTGTACGACTTGTGCTCGCCCTCCCATGTCTTCAAGGGAAAGAATCCAACTCTCTTGGAGATGGGCGGCATCGATGCCTCCGTAATGCAAAGTTAGGAGCTCTGCTGAGGGATGGACACGATCACTACTTTGGAAAGCCACCACCGTGTGTACTGGGACTATGGCAGCGGTATCGAATTTCAAGAGGCATCCAGATCCCGAGCGTGAGGACGCTCGCGAGGTCGTGCAGGAAGTTTCGCCGCACCTCGACGTCATTGATAGCTTCTCCTTGGCAGTCAGCAGCCAAGATCTCAGGATTCATGACGAGCCCCCAAAAGTAAGCGTGCATTGTTCGGCCCTGGTACTGGAGTTGGATAGGGTCGGAGTCAGGAATACGAACCTGGTAATTGGAACAGCCCGCGGTAAGAGGCAGCGCCAAAGTGAGGATCAAAACCCCGAGAACAGGCTTCACACAAAAAACAGAGCGGACGTCACGGCACATGTCACGGACCTCTCTTGATTCTGGCACTGGTGGATCTGAGCATTCGCGATACTGATGAGCGCGGTCGAAATCAAAGTCTGGAGCAGTCCCATTATATTGTAAACACCTGCACTTCGTCATACGTATTTGTTCCACTGCGACACAGATAGTACTTGTTGCTGTGTAAAACAACAGGTAAAGACATATCCGCAGGGACAGCAATCATGGTGCTTGAACTGCCAGAAACAAGCGCGATGGACTTGGTTGGTGGCGGTGGGGGTGGGGGTGGTGGCGGAGCCACGTCCGGGATATACTTTGCGAGGCTCCTCACAATATGCCGCCGGCAGACGGCGCAGAATTTGTCCGTTACTGATCGCATACGACAGGAAAGTTGAGAACGATAAAGCCCATTGGAATAAAGATACCCGCCTTCAAAGAGGCCCACGCGAGTTTCTATATCGCCGAGAAACATCTGAGGTCCACTGCCGCCTCGCGTAGGCCACGGGCCGCCTGGAGTGGCAAGATCGCCCCATTTACAAGTTGCGCGGTTGAGATTAGCTGTTACATTCGGAACTGCATCTTCATTCAGTGTTCCGGTGAACGTCGCACTGTAAGCATATTCATCGACAAGCCCACGTGTATGGCCAAACTCATGCATCGCTGTGTCAAGCCAGCCGCTGGACACCGTACTAACAAAGAACATGTTTTTACCACCAGCAACGCCACCCGATAAATCTCCAATCAGAACTCCCACGCAAGTTACTTGTGGCACTCTCACGGAAACCCAGGGCCAAACTTCACTTTGGTGAATTTGGATAACGTTCCCTGCCTGTGCCACAGAATGGAAATCCACCAGCTCGTTGATGAGCCAGATATTGACGGCATTTTTCAACTCGGAAAATTCCGTGTTGAATCGAGAAATGAAGTCTTGTGCATGAGATGATAAGACACTCGCAATCGAGGCTCGTTCTCCACAGAGGACAAGATTGAAGCGTTGATCGTCAGGGCCAGCGTTGATGATTTTTAAGATGCTCATTGTTCTCCTTGATCTACATTGGCCACAGGCCATCCTGGATGTTTCTGAATTACCAAAGTTGACATACAATTCTCAGGATACTCTTCGTCCATCACCATAACTCATGCGATCGGGAATTCTGGTTTTCCGCCCTCCTCGCAGATCCATGTCACCCAGAGTTTGTCGTCCGAGCCTCTTTCAAGGGAAGTGAAGTTGCGTGTGCGGAGGTACGAGTCGCCGCCGTAGGGACGCAGCATGTGAGTCCTGATGGAGCCCCCTTCCAGGGATTGCGGATTGTCGTTGCTAGTGGCCCAGACGCCCATCCACTCAAACCAGCTTGGCGGCGGATGGACGATTCCAGAGGAGATGATCTGGTGGATTTGACGTGAACACGCCCCGACCTTCTCTAGAAGCCCCAGGGCTCCGACATGAACGTCTCCAGATAGAATGACCAACGTCGGTCTAAAACCTTGCTTCTTCTCGAGGTCCTCATGGAACTGGAACAGGTTTTGAATCAGCCTCATGCGTTCACCCTCGTGAGAAGCGTGGCGCCAATGATCGTGGAGGTCGTCGTCGAGGCTGTCGCGATTGTCCTGATCCCGGAGAGTTTCGCTCCAGCCGAGCAGATGCCCCCCCGCCACAAACTCTCGATACTGGACAGGAATCGAAGAGAGGACGAGCACCGTTTTGACGGCCTTTGTATTATCGTCGACTTGAACCTTCATCCAGTTCTTGAAGTCGTCCCATTGTTGATCGCTCATGACACGATTCATCCGCCTTGCGGACCTCAGGTCGAGGGCGAGGATCAACGTGTCCTGGATCCGAAAGCTCCACGCATGATGTTTGCCGTCATCTATTGGGTCACTATCGCCAAGGTCTTTCAGAAAGAGGCTCTTATTCCTTGTTGAGCGGAGTTGAAAGAGGCGGAAATACTTCCTCGCTGCGCGAAAAATCGCCCGGTACACAGAGCAGTCGAGCATCTCATTCGAATAGGACCCCCAGCCATCGAAGATGTCGTGATCATCCCACATCATTGCGCTCGGGATCGTGGCCAGGACTTCTGCAAGTTCATGATACCCCCAGTTCCTTATGTAGAGCTTCTCGTAGAAGCGATTGAGTTCGCCCTCCATCGTCGGCGTTGCCTTATCAGTAAGCTGCTGCGCGCGATCTCGTTCTGCCCAGCGGCACACGCTCGGAGCCTCTTTCCAGCTCGTCCAGAGGCTGTCGGCATAAACCTGGTCGCCGCCAAGGAGGAGCAAGGAGAAGGGCGTGTGTTCATGGCGTTCCGCGAGCTCTCTCCAGAGAGCCTGGGGCTCCTTAGTATCGCGGGCAAGCTTGCCGCTCGAGAACCCGTTGCACGACGCGTACGCCATTCGGAGTTGGGTCGTGTCCTGCGGTATATAGAATTTCCAGCTTGATGAGCCCTTTGCGCTGACCAGCTGGTCGCCCGACGCACTGATGGAATACTCCACGCTGGGCGACCCTTGCGCTTCGAATACCGCGCGCCAGAACACCCCACTGGGAGTAGCCTCGATGCGCTCGAACTCCACTGCCGTGGAGCCTTTGAGGGCCAGCTCCGGGGAAGGCGTCTCCGCGGTCGTGAGGATGCAAACAGTGTACTCGCCGTTTCCCTCAAAACCCAGGAGCGGTCCCAGGATGATCTTACCCGCCATGCTGACTTCTTCCAAATCTGCCGTAACCAGGATCACGATGCACAGTGATATGACCACTTGCGGCAAGGAAAGGGCGTTTCGTGGATCTGCCGTGGGTCTTGAACGACTCAGTAGTCCTTGCTCTCGGCCGCGTCTTCCGCGTTTGAACTGTCGTTGCGTACATCATTCCAGGCCCGGACCTCGATCTTGATGCCTCCTTTTCCATCAAGCATTCCAACGACTTCGACCGATTCGCTTGCCGCCAAGGCATTTCGAATAGCAGTGCAAGTTGATTCCCAGCCGGGTTCAGCCGCCTTGATCTTCTTGAACTTAGCCATAGCTTTTCCTCCGGAAAAAACTACTCTGTTAGTGGGATCCCTTCAGCGTGTTTTCGTCGACTCTTTAGAGATTCGGAAGCTCTTTTGCTTGCTGCAATGCCATGAGGACGACGAAGTGTCGTTGCCCACGACCGTCTGACTCCATTGCCAAGTAATTCAACTCAGCGGACAAGAACGCTGCTTTCGCTGGATTCTGAGAATTCTTGTTTGCCTCCTTCTCCCGCGAGTAGTCCGCCTTGAAATCAGCGCCGAGCCAGTTAGCAGCGGCCTCGAAGCGTCGGTCCGCGTCCGGCAGCTTCTCGATTTCTTTCCGGAGGACAACGATCTGTGCCTGCTCAGCCGTAAAAAATGGAGCCTCGCTAGGATTCTCTTGCCCATCTACAACCGCGTACGTCGAGATCGGAGCCCCCAGCACACCATTCTTAAGTATGGCATAGTCGAAGCCGAGGTAGCCGATCACAAGGGGCCGATCGATAAAATCCTCCGAGACCGTGATCGAGCGTGCAGAGGCTGCCACAACTTTCAGCGAGCCTCCAGGGAGCACCTTCTCGGTGCCGTCGAGAAGAACCTTCTTGAGCGCCTCGTCCAAGGCCGTATTCAGTTTCCCCAGACCATCGGTGTAGGCCTTGAGGGCAACGTTTTCGGGATTCTCGCCCGGCTGCAGCGTAAGCAGATCCACCGGCTTGGGCGCGCCTGCGCTGGCACCGAAGGATGCCTCTGAAGCTGCGGTCATGGACGTGATCAATCGGCCTGTCACGTAGATACGGCTAATCACGCGGATGTAGTTGTGGAGTCGCCGCTGTTCTTGAGGTGCGTAGTAAGCGAGGAAAGCCTTTACTGCCGGCTGCGATGCCCACATCGCCACCTGGGCGTGCAGAGAAAGGGTGTCAACACCGTACGTCTTCGCCTTGTCGATGGTGACCGTGACGTTGGCAGCGTCCGAGCCAAGCAAGGAAAGCCCAACGGGCACGCCGCTAATGGGCAGCGCGGCAGTGAATCCGCCGCCCCTGTTCACCGAGACGGAATAAGTCGGGAACCCCGCCTGGGGAGCGCCCTGCCAAGCCTGGGACTTATCGGCTCCGGGATGGAGGTAAAACTTCGGAAGCTGCTTGCCGGCACCACCGACCTCGAACGAGTTCCGGTAGAACACCTCGTATCCGGCCGGGTCCAACCTTGCTATGTGATTGTCGAACGGAAGAAAACCCCTCTTTCCGTAGGACTTGTGCTGTTCTGCCACAGGCGTTTGAACCAAAAAAATGTCGCCGGGTTGCAGGTCTTCCGTCAGCGGATAGACCGCCAGCACCTGGCTTGCGCGGATGGTCTCGCACCAGTCCTTGGCGATTTGCTCCAGCTGGCATCTCCGCGTGAAGCAGCAGCCGCTAATAAATGGCAAGCAGAGAAAGATGATTGGCCACTGCGAGAAGCGACGTGCCGCCCAAGTACATCTCATTTAAAACTCCTTGAATCTAAAAGAGGACGCAAGATCGACGATCTGCAATAGAACTCTCCAACTCGAGGTGTGGATCAAGTGTTTATTCAGGCAACGGAGTAGCTGCTGGACCCTTCGCTCCAAGACAGATGAATCTGCCGGCCCGCTTCTACTTCGACTTCGTGCTGTAACCAATCTCCAGATCAAATGTCATTGCCTTCCTGACCCCAAGCGGGTCACGCAGACCGTGAACCTTGGGTCACATTCGGTGAATCTCACGCCGAGGTGAAAAATGTGGCTTGACGTACCATGCAACGTCTTTCATCGATAAAGCCTTCGATCCTGCATTCGAAAACATTTCGTGTAGCCTCTAATCTCTCTTGCTGAAGTCTAAGGAAGTGGTAGTCAACCTCTTATTCGAGGATCCGATGAAAAGTGAAATCGACGTTCAAGCCGAAACGTTCTCCATCTTGCTTCAGGTAATTTCAATAAACCGAAAGCCTACCCTGCTGTTAGGATAAGCTTGAAGGCCTATGTAGCCGCTCTCCTTATTTGATGGGCCAGCCAATAGCCCACGCAATGGGTCTGTATTCTGGTATGTCGTTGTTTGAACACGCGCTCCTGTTCCGATGTCCGTTAAGAATACTGTGATATCTGTCTTGTTAATCCCAGCCTTCGCAACATTGATTTCGTACTCAAACCAATTGTTTGGACGAAGCGCAGGGCCTGGTTGGTAGTTTTGCCACGAAGGTTCTCCAGGGTCGCCGGCAGGGATATTGTAAACTGCCCCTGTGCGGTTCTTTCTCAAAGGGGCATTGTCGTCAATCTGGACTTCAAAGCCTGAGTGGACCGAAACCCAAGCGCGATTGTTCGCAAGCAATTCTGCCGTTCCATCACTGTTCGCCCGATCAAGGACAAACTGCGGGACCTCATACAAGGGATGCCGCGAGCAGATGAAGACGCCTGAGTTATGGCTGCCCGCTTCGAAAATCTTAAACTGCAGCTTGAGTGTAAATTCGTCGAAAGGTGTGGGGAAGAAAAGCAGCCCAAAGTCCCCGGCCCCGTAGCTTATGAGATTCCCGTCTTCAAGATAGAAATTGTTGCCTCCCACGCGCTGCCATCGCTTGTAGGAAGCTTCAGTACCATCAAACAACGCCTTGGCTGGGGCAGCTGGCGAAAACACTGACGCTTTGGGAAGTACCTTTTCGCGGAGCATGTCTCCTGTACGGCGAGCCAAGGCTACCCCGGTCAACATGGGGTTTGGCGACCCAATCGTAGGGAACAGCGCTGGCCCGACGACGTAGCAATTGGTGGTGTCGTGGATGCGGCCAAATTCGTTTGTGACCGAGGCCGCGACGTTGTCGCCCATCCAAAGCGTGCCTGCCTCATGGTGGGTAGACCCGAGGCCATCACGACGATCTTTTCGCGCTAGTGCCTTCTCAATATCTATGGCCGTTGAATTGGCCTTCATGGGGATTATTCTTCGAATAGCCTGGCCTTGCATATCAAGGATCTCAAAGGGCTGGCCATTGGCGAGCCACGCAGCTGCCTCTTCGGCGCACTGATCCATGACTTCCCAAAGCGCCATGTCGTTCACGGTCGGTGTGATTTGCACCTCGGCCTGCGGGCGCTCGAAATCTTGGCTATCGGGCTTCAGCCTCACGAAGCTGTTTGGGGAATCAACGTTCGGCGGCTCCATTTCACCTATTCCACGGAGTGTTATGACAATATGGGTCTCCGTGGCGTTAAGGAGAGCGTTCAAGCCGTCTAAGTCCGGCACCTTCTTGTAGAGGTCGGCCTCGGAATCGGCTCCCTGAGAACCAAGGCCAGAAGCTGTTATTTGGAGATGGAAGAATCGCTCAACACTGTCCACCTTCGCACTGCCTTTCAGGAACAGTGCTCCCGCCTGCAGGGCGTTCGTGTTCAAACCAAGGCCAGGAATAGCTGCACGCGGTATGCGAATGTTGAGATTTGACCGCAAATGTGCCATGAGGCGTTTGCCCATCCTCTGATACGCCCGCCAAGAGAGCGACTCTTGAAACGTCAACTGCGCTATCCGTGTGCTTTCGATCGTGCCTAGAGCGAGCACAACCACACCCCCAGGTGCGAGATCGATAACCTCTGGAAAATGGTCGCGGAACACACGCACGCCGCGGACGCGGACCCAGTTGTCGGCCTGAGTCTCAGTAACCAGCTCCTCGACATGACAGTTCGGGACGATCATCAGGCGCTTCCGAGCGTCTGTAGTAGGGCCTGTGCCGTCAGCTTCTTGGGCGGCAACACGCGAAGCCTTCATGAGGATTGGCACCACACTGAACTTGTTGAATGGAAACAAGCCAGACTCGGTGCGGCACTCTACTGCCAAAGGTGCCTCGAGCTTCAAGAGATCCAAGAGCGTTTGCCTATTGGGGAACGGCCCGCCGCCGGCGAGGTCTAGCATCCTGGCGAGCTCCGCGTCTAAAGGAGGCTGTTTCGCGTAGCGTACGCCCGGATGGCTTGGCAAAGGCGTGAGCGGCATGGCGTCAGAAATTGGCGCGGGCTTGTTCGCGACTGGCTTCAGAGTACCTTGGAAGAGCCGCTGGCGCAGGAGCCTCTGAAGCTCGCCGAAAACGAAATCGTTTGTCTCTGTAACCCCAATCTGATGGCTTGCTTCGCCGAAATGCCGGCTTTTAAGGTCAGCAACGACTCCCAGAGGCCAGCGGCTCGGAGGCAGTTCTGCGTCAAGCAGCTCAGGCGACCAGCCACCCCACGCCAGTGAACGGCCGCCGATTGCGAAAAGCAGGCCGGGGTAATTGCGGTCCAAGGGCACTGGATGGTCCTTCGGCGAGTTGCTGGCTTGCCAGGGGCGCCGCATCGCGGGGAGTGCAGAGCCCATCATAGGAAGATTCTGCTGGTGCTCAGGCAACACAAATGGTCCTGCCTCAAGCACGACTATACGCAGGCTGTGAGTCTGGTCCTGTTGGAAGAGGTGCTGCGCGATGGCAGCGCCAAAGGTTCCACCGCCGATTACAATAACGTTGAACGCTCTAGGATATAGCGTCGCCCCTGGTATCTGGCCGTTACTCTCGAGCACTTCGCTCCAGGTGTTGCAGACAAACCGGCTCATGACATCGTAGGCGAACTCCGTACTTTGGACAGGAACACGCTGGCTCTGATCAGGATGCGGGATCAGAACAGACAGATCTTGTGGAGGAATTGTAGGCATTATTTATACCCTGACTTAATCAGTTGTTGGCAGATATGATAAGCTGCCCGTAGATGGCGGTTACCGCTTGAGACCTGCATCACTTCTCATGATCTGGGTCACTTTTCCTAGAAACCTCGCTGCTATTGACCTGATAAAGAACCCAGATTAGCTGCACCTGGGCGTCTTCGTAGAGACGACTTATCGCATCACGAAGGAGCACTGCGTCGCAACCTGCTGCCAGCGCGAGCGGTTGTAGCCGATTTATGTTCATAGCTGCCGAGGGAGACTCTCCCTGCGCTGCTGAAGCTGCCCCGACCGCAGTGGCACTATCTGTGCCCACATCGCGTTCACGGTTATCGTACCAAGCAAGATCGATCGCTCCGGTCACACCTGCTTCTTCGAGCTTATCCCAGTTCTTCGGCAGTGCGTTGATTAGGAGAGCGTTATCAATTAGAGAAAGAATCTGACGCCGGTCGAAACTCGTGTTCCGGAGGAGCTTGTGCGGATCAGCCATGGCAAGGCCCACAACATCAGAGATGCCCTCCTCGGCAAAGCGGTCTTGAATCTCCATTGTCATGCCCCGCACCATGCTTAGTGGGATTGATCGCGGAGATCCACTACTTTGGCCTTGGCTTGGGAAGCGTTTCCGAAGTGTGTCCTCGAGCAGGCGCGCGACATAGCGCGGCGAGAACCCTGCCCCGAAGAACAAAATCGATTCACTCCATGTCCCGCCAGCAGCTCCTGCAGCACCTCCTGCGGCTAAGAAACCTGCTCCCACATTGGCAAGAAAGCCTGCAAGGATCGGACCCACAGCAAGGACAACGGCGCACCAGTACGCAACCCCAGAAGTAATATCGTGCCGGAAAGTACGCTGTCCCAGCTCAAGGAGCACGAATACGAAGGCGCCAACTGCACCGCACCGAAGCCCCAATATAATCCCTGAAAGGCTTGGCCATCGTGCTTCCAAGGTGGACCTTTGGGCTGCTTGCGGTTGCTCTCCTGGCACGAAGAGCACGAAATAACCCACGAGCACGATCAAGAGTACCAAGATAGCGGGTGGCCCAAATCTCCAGGCGAGGTTCCCAAAGCTAAAGTACTTTTCATCTGCCCGTTTCGCCCCTTCCAAGGCCGACCGGCGATGTTCTACAATCACATTGGCATTCTCCTCACTGATAAAGCGAGCCTTCACATTTCCAAGATAGATTGCTTGCTGGATAATCATGGCAGCGGGGAGCAATGCCAAGAGCCCTGCTATCCACAGCTGCTCATCCACCTCTACGTGCCAGCTAAAATACCAGAGGCTCCCTGCACCGGCAATAAGAGCAAGGAACAGAACTGTAAACGCTGACAGCCTCACCCCAGTAGAAAATCTCACCTTTGTGCTACCGGGCTTGTCGCTACCCGAAGAAGAATTCTCAGTCATCCTCGCACTTCCTAAGGACTCTTGTGTGGCCAGTTGGAAAGGGGCATCTCTGCGCTTTCACATTAGTTAGTGGACGAAAGACCTACTAAAATGGATTCTTTCCCAAGTTCTTCTCGAGCCTGGCGACATAGTTCTCTATCTTGTGATCCTCCAAGGGCGCAAGTTTTCCAGTTAGGAATCCTTCGATGTCTCCTTCAACCTCTTCGAGGAACTTGTTCCACCAGTGGAGATCACTCTGTACCGCGCCTTCTTCATCAAAGAACACGAATGTCCCGACGTGGCTATACCCGAAGGAACGCGGCGGCACTCTAGTCACGACGTCTGCATTGTTCACGTAGCGGAAGGCACGCGGCTTAAAATCCGCGTTGAAATGTCGAGCGAAATCTCTATCCCCAACGCGGGGCTGGCCGAAGGTGTAAAGTCCATTGACAGGCTTGTCGAGCTCGAGCCTGAGCTTCGCTGTCGCAAGCCCCGCAAGAGCAGCTCCGAGGCTGTGTCCAGTAAGCCAGACTGACTGCGCATGCGTCTGCTGCTCGTTAATAGCAAACAGCAGATCATCCCAAATAGAGGTCAATGCCCCAAGGAATCCGTGATGCACCATTCCCATGGGCGAGTCGCTTAAGTGAATATCTGCATCAGTCATCCAATCTCTAAGTTGATCAGGCTCTGTGCCGCGAAACACCACCAAAATCATCTCTTGATTGCTAACAACGAAGGATTGAGTATCAGTTGCCTTCCGCTCCAAAAACTCAAACTTGGAGAATCCCCATTCACTTACTGTACTCTCAATTACTTCCCGATCAGAGTAAGCAAGAGCTGAAGCCTTCGCCGACCAGAGAGCGTTTACATCCGACCATTGCGTGGTGTTAGCATCGAATGTGAAGTTCATGCTCCTCCCGTCGACTTTTCCTATTTTACGCTTGCCCATATTTGCACTGCTTCGTTTGTATCGCACACTATGATCAGTCCAATCAAGATAGCCAGACAGTTGCTCGATACTTGTCAGGTTTCTCCTGTCTCACGCTATGCTCATGTGGGCTATGGACACTGGCAACGCTCGAATGCGTGTTCACTTGGGGCAGCCCTCGTGCTTTACTCGACCAGCCTTCGCTTCTGCACCGAAAACACGATTCGACTCCTTGATTCGCTGAGCCCCACGGCAGTCAAGCGAGACGTGGTAGACGCTTGAGTTCTTCGAAGCAACGAAGCTGGCTGCTTCTCCACCTCCATCGGGAACACTGCCAGGCTCGAGCCAGACAGGAGCTGTCCAGGCATGGTCATCTTGGCCGTCTTCGCCCAACTGGGTAATCTTAAAGAATATGTACTGGAACCCTCCAGTGTATTTGACGTCCTCAATAGATATTGAATTCGCAGTGTTGCCAGCTACAGGTATTGTGTCGATCGCTTCTGCCTTTTGGCTTCCGCCTATGGTGTCTGAGAAAACCTCGATCTGATAGGACGCGTCTGGCTCGTCGCCATCATTGATGCTTATATCGATCTTGAGCTCAGACCCAGTTTGTGGCGCTGGAAAGCGGTCGCCGCACAAGTGCCCGTTGACGCGGCAAATCACGCGAAGGTTCTTATCTTCAGTAGCGTACACATGGCTTTTGCGGATCGCTTCAAACAGCTTCGCCTTGCTAAGCTCTTCTGCGATGACCGCAGTCCGCGTATCTGTCACAGATCCCCAGGTGCGATAGTGGTTATCCTGATCACCTGTTGGAGCCAAATGAAAGCCAAGATTGAGATAGGAAAGGTAATCCCGCTCCATTACTTCTTCAGACCGATGGCCGTCAGTCTCTGCCATGGCAGGGCCGTTTAGTATTTCTATAAGATAGGCCACACCATCCATTTTCCGAATCCACTCCTCTTCATTGGCAAAGTCATCTCTCCCGTATTCTAGTGAATCCGGAGAGCCTGAGATGGCTGGGTGATTGAACTGAACAATGGCTGGCTTCCCGAATGAGTCAAGGTTGTTTGGAATCCAATTGTTCACAAGAAGGTCGAAGCGGCCATTGGGGACGTCGATAACTCGCGGGACGTCAAAGACGTTTGCATGATTGCCTTTAGATATTGCGGAGAACTCCTGGCCGTAGATTGCGACAAACTTCCCATCTTCAGTCCATTTCTTTGCCTCTGGTATGAGCGCTTCTGGCTGTGGCCCGACGTAGAGGCTGTGATCCTTCGCGATCAGGATTCCGTCCTTGCGTTCTCCTGCGCCATTTTCTGCTTGAAGGTGGTTGTGCTCAGTTATGGCTAAGAAATCGAGATGGGCCACCTCGCGGGCGTGCCGATACGCATCGTCTGGGGTGCCGCTGCCGTCGCTGTAGGACGTGTGGCTGTGGAGGTTGCCGAAGAATACCTTGAGGCTTTGCGCTGTTCCCAGACTGCAAAAGGCTGCAAAACAAAGGAGGAGATATGCAACTTGGCGAATCATGATTTCACCTTTTGTCTTCGTTCTGATCCCTGCCGGATTTCTTGGTATCCTTGCCTTCCCCCTCACGCATCTTTTCTTCAATGAATTCGCGAGGGCAGCGTGGCTTCCGCTTCTTCTTGCCTGAGGCAAGATCCCTGATCTGCTCACGCAGCCGCTTCGCCCGTTCTTCCTTGCTCTTGTCTCCGTCGGTTGACATTCTTAAGAGTTGCTTTACTTGCCCTTCTCGTTCTTGGAGTACTTCTTGAGTGCCTTGATCTGCTCTCGCCAGGCCTTCGCTTTCCGATTTGATGAGACGTTTGACTCCTTGAGGGATGCTCTCGCCGAAAGCAGCATCTTGTTCTTTCGCTGGAGGTTTGAGAGCCTCCTCGTTTGGGGAGTCATGGAATCCACAATCTCCCGAATGCTGCGAGGATCGCTGGCAGAGAAGATCCCCAGATCTCTGAAGGTCGGCCGGTTGCCCGAGAACCAAGTCAGCTGCCACCAATGGTCAGAAACAGGATCGTGCCAGCTCAAGTACCCTCCAGGAAGCACTTGCCTGGGGCGTGTGATCTCGCCTCCGAAGCTGTATTGAACACCAAGAGCCTTTTTCGGGTCGAAGAAATGCAGCGTGTAGAAATCAGAGACTAGAATGTCGTTGACAGTGTAGGCAAATCCTTCAGCCTCAGACGGATCGCACACCTCCACGAGGTATTCCACGCGCCCCTGCCCTCTTTTCACAGACTTCCCAGCCACGAGCTGGTCGCCGAATGGATCCGCAAGCATCTCGAGGCACTCGTGGCTTGCAGTTAGCGACCAGCTCTCTCCGGCCTCGACTAGAGCGAACGGCTGCCCTTGGCTGTCCAGGTGCACTCCGGCTGCGTTTGGAACATCATCGACGATGATGATCGGCCAGTATCCCAGGGGCACGTCTTCAAGGCGCGCGAATGGGTCCACGGTCGCATCGATGTCCCAGATTGGGCTGAAATCGCGAGAAACCTGCTTCTGGAGTGCAGCACTCACAACAACGACGTCGCTCAAGGAAACGCTGCTCACCTCAGAGATGAGTGCGACACGTGCAACAAATGCCATGGCTTTCCCTTCTTAGAGTTTTTCGGGTTGAAAGGACTTTAGTAGCTGTCTACGAGCGGACAATCCACCATTGATAGAAGGCTTAATCAACTGCGAAGAACCTGCCTTTACAGTAAACGTCTCCCTTGCTTCAGCTCCGACCTTGCAAAACTTCCCAAGCTCGCGTTTGATGAGCCGAACACCCTTTCCGTTGACCGCGAACTCCGCGTACTAAACGGTCTGTTTTCTCTCTCACCCTCTTCAACTGCACCATCCTCAATCTGAGAGAGAAACTCAAGAGGAAAACCTTGCTTGAGGTGTACCGAATTCTCGGTACTATTTTCCATCAATTGCAGGCTTGTTTTCCCAGAGATTCTCCAAGACAGAACGTTAAGTCTTTACGCCACCAGATGTAATCGCTATGAAAGAGCACTGCTCTTTGCGAGCTCACACGTTGGGAGCCGCGACCTTGCTATTCCATTTCACAATCTCATAGGCCCATGCAGTAAGAGCTCATGGCCCACACCACAAATACGCGCCTGTGAGAATTCACTTATCCGCAAGATAACAAATCCATCTTCTTTGAGATGTGCAAGCATTATCGGACGCAAGCACTCATGTTTCACCACATCCCAATTCACGATGTGCCGCACTCAAGTTCAGCCATTTTGCCTGCCGAGAGAGTTCTGTGCCTTGCATTCCGGGCTCCTTTACAACTGGGTCACTTTTCCCCCTTCACCACCACACGGAAACAAGCATGCCCCATATCGCAGTAGTTGAAGACGACCATGCCAACGCGTACTACATTGGGTCAGCCCTCCGCCGTGCCGGCTACGAGGTTACTGTCACCGAAGACGTTGATAAGCTCCTCGCGCTCGCCAGTGGCGGCAAAGTAGATCTCGTCGTCATGGATGTTTCACTCAAGCACTCCACCTATGCAGGCAAACCAATAACAGGGGACGAGATTGCTCGGCTTCTCAAAGACGGCCCCGAAACAGCCAAAATTCCCATCCTCCTCGCTACTGCTCATGCCATGACAGGGGACCGAGAACGCCTCCTCGCTGCGAGCAAGGCAGATCTCTATCTTTCGAAGCCAATGCATTTGCACACCCTCCTCGCAACCGTCAGCCATCTGCTCAGGACGTAGCTCCGGTCCTCAGCTTTCTGGCCCTCAAGCGGGCGCTCTCACGCCGAACGCGGCTGCTGACTGCCCCAGTCCACCATTTCCCAAGCCTAGCGCTACGTAGAAGGCGAAAAAGCTACCCGGACAGAGCGGACCGGAACACCATGTACCTGCCCGGAATTGAAGAGATTGCCTATGTTTTCACCGAGCTATAGGCAAAGACTTAAATAATTGACTTGACTCCATAGCAGATGTCAGGCTGTCCTGATTACTGGCGCTCTCTTTTAAGCCAATCGCAACTCAACACGGAAAACCTAAACCATAGTTGTACAACCAATTGCGCGCTAGATCCAAGATTCTTACAATGCAGATTTGACAACGGTCATACTGTTACCCACTCGCAAGAGCTTCCTAGACACTCAGAGCATTACATTATGAACCTAGGCTTAAAACTCGGTTATCGCATCAAAAATCAGCAAGACGATCACCCTCGTCTATATATCAAAGCCGCAAGAAGTCTTCTTGGCGATGAACGCATTTCATTACACTCCTGCCTATTTGAGGTCGACGCAACCAGCCTCCTCGACTGGTTTGCGGATCGAACGTTTTGTAGGATATTCTTCTACCTCTCCACGATCCCTCTCGACCTCCTTGTTGAAAGCACCATCAAAGATCTGCTTACTGACCACCGACCTGACCAAGAACGGTATCTTCAAGAGCAGTTTCAGGTCAATACAGAGTGGGCGTACGACAAATTGTTACTCAACCTGCCTAAAACTCTTCATCGGGCTGAGAATGCGCTTTGCCTTGCCTACACGATGGGAGTCGCACCCCTGGCAAAGAACTCACTACGCCAAATACCATTTAATCCATATCAGCAATTGGCCGACAGGCTTCTGAAGTATCTTCCTGAAGCTCGAACGCGAGGTCCACTTGCGGAACAGTATTTGATCGATACATGGGCTTCAGAGTTGGACGTAAATGATTGGTATTACTGGTCGTCCAATCGCAAAACAGGGAATCCCTTGTAAGGCAAGCTGTTACATTTGAACACGCATACGACCCAACCGCTCCTGCTCATCCAACAATTGTCTCACACCGTCATCATTATTGTCTAGAAGCGCAGTAACAATTGCCAATCTAGCTTGAATGCTTGTAACATATTTCGCAATATCACTGTCTTTCAGCTTCTCAGCAAGCAGTAGGGCATAACTCTTACCCATCTTAAGTTCTGCAATAAATCGCTTGACACCCTCTGTCCCTTCACCGGCTATATACTCGCGCCAACCGCTGAAGAGCAGCAGTGAAGCGGTCCGACTTGTCAGACAGGCAGTCTTGGCAATTTCCTTCAGTTCCTTTGTTCTTTCCTTGCAATCATCATTAGCATACATGCTCTCAAGCGCCTGAACGGTCTCGCAATAGCGATCTATAGCCTCATTTATTACGCTTAATGCTTGTGGTGAAAGTATTCGACCACTCCCTTCTTTGTTCATTGAATTGCCACTAAAGGTTCTCAAGTCTTGCGACAGCGCCAAGGCTTGCCATCCCGCCTCTCTAATTGCGGCTGCAGAGCTGTTGTTATCACGCACCGTCCCAAGCTGCTCAACCACAGGCGTCAGTCGACGTCTGGGCACGTATTGCGGATACAATAGATTTATAAACATAAAATTCCAAGAATTTTCTGTATGCTCAATGTATCTGTGTAATACTGATTCATGATGTTTACTGGCGAGTAAGAAATCTGGCCCAACTTCGTTCAGCATTTCAGCTGCCAAGTATTGAAACTCGATTCCGCTTCTGATCGCCCACTGCTTGAGTTCTTTTCTCACCCTAATAAGAACTGGCAGCGACAAGAGGAAGCTTACCAAGCAGATAACCAATGCGCGCTTCCAATTAGAGAAAACATACCGCAGCGACGGAAACAACGAATTGCAAACACTATATGACATGCGAATTGTTCCCTACTTCTTGTTGCGCTGTTGATTAGTGTCAGGACGCCTTGTACTAGTAGCAAACGCTTCCCGCAATACGACTACCCCAAAGCGACTGATAACCGCAGTCGCGAACACCACACTCATAGATACCGCGACTGACACAGATATCCATCTGACGATTGGTAAGTCAAAGAGGTGATTTATGAATAGAAGATAGCCATGTACCACTGCGAGGAATATCGTCACGAGAAACCACTCGCGGACAGTCTCCCATAGAAAAGACCTAAGCCTCTCTATCGATTGCGCTCCTCTGTTTCTCGTCTCTTCTTTCATGGACACCAGGTAACGAATAATCGCAGTGGTCTCAGCCGGGTAAAATATTTCTCTTTGGAATCTCCAGAACGCGGCCGAGCAAATGCTTGCTTGCTCAATCCTGAGCTCCCTCATGGCTACATCAGATACTCCGGACCGAACTTGGCCGAGGTGCCGCCTTGTTACACCAAATTCCACCGATACTTGAAAATACAAGCAACCTGAGTCGGCCTTGGGAGCCCACATTCGGCACTGATTGGTAGCTCATCGCTCCTCGTCAGTAAACTATTGCCGTGGAAGGCTATCCTCAACCGATAAATCAGTTGCCATCTGGGAGGAGAATAGTACTCACGGAGAGGGAGGACTGCAAGATGCTTCTTTTCGTTTAATGTCCTTCCTTGCCTGGATCGCAGCTACGCGCGAACACCCTGTTCGCATTACCTGCGATAGAACAATTCACTCGCTGTTCAAAGTAGATTGCATTTGATCGAGCATTTGCTTTGCCTCGCGGTTATTGTCAAGATCGATTGCGGTCTTCAGAAGCGTTCTCGCTTCCGCCTTGCGACCCTCGGCGACTGCCTGAATAGCGAGCTCTTGCAACCTCAGCGATGCAGTTCGAAACCGCTCACTTAGTGCTGCTGCTTCTGGGGGTGGCACTGGATGAATAGCAGTCATCGTGTCGCGCTTCCCAGTTCCAGTGTTTTCCGCATTCAGACTCCGATGTTTGTCTAGTGACTGCCCAAATTCCCAGTAATACCCCATGCATGCTGGAATCAGCAGAATTGCTGCAGAAATCAAACGCCGCCTGCCACTCTGCTTCACCGGGCGTACAGGTACGTTTGGTTTTAGCTCCTGGTCCATAGTAGATTGTGCGGCTTGCTGCCTGAGTTTGTGCAGGATCTGCTCTCCTGGTACGGTAAGTTGCCTCTTCGGACATGCAAAAGGCAACCCACTTACAGAAGGTCCTGAAACTTGGTTCGTAGGTAAGCAACCTTCGAATGCTCGCAAGAACTGCTGGCTGTCCTGCAACCTCTCTGAAGGTGAGTCAGCGGTACATTTTTGGAATACAGCGCTAACCTCACGGGGGAACCCTGGAATCCTCTCCGGAAACCGAGAGATCAACCCTCGCAGAGTACTTGCGCTCGTCCAGGTCTCTCGTGTCAGTGCATAACAGATTGTTGCAACAAGCGAGTAGATGTCTGCTGAGAAATCTGCAGTCCCTGCATCAATATCCTGTTCTGGAGGTCTGAACGGCTTGGTCCCTAAGACCTGACCTGATGTTGTTATATAACTGGGCCACCGCGCCACTCTGGCTATACTGAAATCAGATAGCTTTGCACAGCCGGGGCTAGTGATGAGAATATTCCTTGGAGTAATGTCCCGATGTACAATCCCGCACTCATGTATCTGTGATAGCCCACGCCCCAGCATTCTCACCAGTACAACTGCCTCCTCCCAGTTAAGGGCCCGCCCTAAACGCAATAGTCGTTGCTCCAAAGACTCTCCATCAACATATTCCATAACCACGTACTTAACACCTCTCTCTTCTCCATTATCAAAATATTCTACGACATTATCATCTTTTACCGCCCGCTGTGTCACGCCTTCCAATTCGAACCTGTCAACAACAGCACTATTCTCTTTTTTCCAGCACGAGAGAAGGCACTTAACTGCACAGACTCGCTTATTAGTAAGGTCTACTGCTGCATAAACAACACCCATAGCACCGGCACCAAGCTTATCAAAGATCGCATACTTGTTAAGCAATTTGCAGTCTGCTACCAGAGGCAGATTGTGCAACTCTGTATCTTCCTCAGGCCGCCACATTGGTATATGAGATCCCACAATCTCTGAATGGTCTGTCATGCTCCATTAGTCCGACGACGTCTTTCGCGCTGCACCAATATACTCTTCAGTACTTACCCGAACGTCGGCCTAGAATCAAGTGGGTAGGCTATCCTTTTGGGCTCCAACAATGCCGGATCTTCTTTGTCTACCCCTTCAACACTTCAATCGCCTCCTGAAGCATCCTCACGACTTTTTCCCTCTCCTGCTTCGGAGCATCCTTCGAGATTGTGAACGGATACACCCGAATGCCGTTCTTCTCTTTCTTCAAATAAAGCTTCGGCCGGCTCGGGCTCTTTCCACCAAAAGCCTTCTTCAATTCTCGCTTGAGCTGCTTTTGGGGAAGACTCTCCGCCTCAATCCTTTTCACCCACTCGTCAAGGTTCTTCACTTTGAAGTCAGCAAGGGCTTTTGCATGCCCCATTGAGACTTGGCCCTTGTCGATAAGCTTCTGAATCTCAGACGGGAATTCAAGGAGACCTTCATACCTCTGGAGCTGCTTTTCTGAAAGATTGAAGAACTCTGCTATCTCAGCTGCCTTCCTACCTCGCTGCTTAGCCTGATAGATAGCATTTGCCTTATCCATTGGAGAGAGGTTCTTCCTCACAACATTCTTTATGAATGCGAGTTTGTGAGCCTCTTCGTCCGAAATGCCCTTATGAACAAGAGCCTTGACTGCCTTCCAGCCAAGTGCACGAACTGCATCCACTCGCCTAAAGCCATCAATAATTCTATAAGGCTTGCTTCCAGTGAGGTCGATAGGCTCCTTCTGGCCTTCATGTTTCAGAGAAGCTCTAAGATCTGCAACACTGGAGTTGAAGCGGTACTGAAAGGTCGCATCCTCGAGGGCGATCTCCTCAACAGGAATGTCCTGGACTTCCTTCGCCTTGAGGCCCTCAATGAATGGAGTCTCTTCTTTTGTGCGCCGCTTCTCTCTGGCCATGGCTTCCTGCGTCCCGAAATCCGGATCCTTCGCCCACGAAGCACAGGATCAGCCTCTCGATAGCCCACTTACGAAGGCACGTCAAGGCTAACAACCCATAATAGCCGTACCGAATTCTCGGTACAGTTCAGCGCTTTCTGCGGCCGGTCTATTCGCAGGAATTCAGCGTAACCTCTTCTCCACCGCACCCTTAACTGCCCTGGGACACGGTGTCCGGGCGCTCCCAAACGCGATTCCACACGCCCTCGAGGTCCCCCTGTTCGATAAAAATCCCCGCGCAGGACCGAAGTCTGCGTGAATCCTCGAGCGACCTCCAAGAACCGTGGGGCTCCCTGCAGGAAACTTCTACTGCACGTGCCACCCCCGCCACCGCCCTCAAATCGATCAATCCACAACGATAGTCTGCGTACCACTCACCATCGAATGAAGGCCTGACTCTGTCAAAGAATGATCTGCGAATTGCTAAATCAGCAACAGCCTGGATTCCTGTGCACAGCGCTCTACTTGGAGAGCTCCTCGTTTCAAAAACACGCTCTTCGTTTCTTCAGGACAATTCAATCTGCCAATGAATTCCTTCCACTCGGAAGCCTCATCATCATATCCTAAATATTCATAGAACGCAGAGAGACATCCAGCTGCCCGCACTCTATTGAGCAATTTGCCTCCAACGCTTATACAGAATCCTGCATCTTCAAATCGCGCCTTTGCCGAATCCACAAGGCCTAAATTGTGCTCTGAGGCTGCCAAGCCAAGGTAGTACATTACAAGCACATCCTCTGGGCCTTTCTCGTTTCTCGCGATCAATTCCCTATAGATTCTTGAAGATTCCTCTATATCACCAGTATGAAGCCTTACTAATGCTTCTGCTGCAAGGCGCAGATCTATAATGAGCCTTACTTCAGGATATTCTTTTGTAAGCCTCTCTGAAACCTCTGGTATTAACATCTTGGGATGATCAAGGTCGTCTTCAAGCGGCGCCTCTAGCAAACGATTCTCTACCTTATAAACAGCAAGCAAGAACTGCCGGACAGCGTTGGGAATTGTCGCTTTGCTTTTCATTGAAAGCTGCGTAGCTCGCGTGAAATACCGCTCGGCCTCACGAGTGCGCAATTGGAGCGACCGGATGCACCCTCGAAAGGTATAGGCGTAAAAGTGCTCGTACCCTTGCAAGGCATTGAACGAACCGTCAAGATCTGCCTTTGCAAAAAACTGCACCAGCCAGCCATTAGGCAGAGGTTGTTCTAGGCTCAATGGATCTGACACACACTCCTAAATGAAAAAAGGCCAGATTTCCTTTTGTACAGGATTCTGGCCTTGGGTACAAGTCCCCATTCCCAAGTACTGCCCAGCACAGAGGTTCTGCTAGCAGGGATTAGTCTGACAGCCGGGGTAGGGAGAGTCGTCTGCCGCGCAGTGCGTGTTGTATGGCCCAGGCGAAGGCGGTGCAGGGCCTCCGTTGAAGAGCCAGTTGAGAAGGAAGACTGAATCAGAGACGTCGACGAGCCCGTCATTGTTCACGTCAGCCTGGTTCATGCAGGGCGGAGCAGGGCCTCCGTTGAAGAGCCAGTTGTTGATGTAGCTCGCGTCGCTCACATTGACGCTTCCGCTGTTGTTCGCATCGCCTCTGGCCATGATTCGATCATCGTAAGGAATGAGAGCAAAGCTCATTCTCCCGATGAAAAAGCAGGCGAACAGAACCAAAACATGCTTCCGCATAGCTTACTCCTTGGTTGATGCCACAGCTGCATAGACTCTTGATCAACCGCAAGAGTCACATGCCCCCGCTCACCACAACTACCTATCGGCCAAGGAGCGGCTCTATCTTCTCCCGGTTTTAGAGAAGCCGCCTCCAATACAGAAGATCTTCCGAAAATACCCTTGACTCTGAATCCAGCAACAACTACTCTGCCAAACGCGTAATGTTCACAGGGTACTACAGGCCTGCCTTGAAGGCAGTCTGTACAAGGGTTTCAAGGAGGGCGGCCATGAACGACAGCGAAGCCAAGCCTGATTCGCAGGGAGAGCTGAGTTCTGTTCTTCTCGGGGAGATGCATGAGCGGTTCGAGCAGGCGCTGAATCTCATTACTTCTGACTTTGAAAACCGCCAGTCTCGAGAGTCGCCAACAATCAAGGGGCCTGTGACCATCGGGAAAACCAACAGAGCTGGCTACACCTACCTTGTGCTCAGGATGCCGGAGGCCCCAGAAATCAAGCTCACCGGGCATCAGCGCGACATTCTACGACTCGTGAGCTTGGGGCTGCCGGACAAAGCCATTGCCGACGAGCTGCATCTCTCGGCTGCAACTATCGGCGTCCACCTCAAGCGCCTCAACCAGAAGGCCAAGGTGCACTCCAGAACTGCCGTCGTCATGCGCTGCCTCCCGTACATGAGGGTGTAAGAGCTCTCAGCTATGCACTCAGCTGGGCAGAAGGCCCTTCTTCTGGCACGTCAAAAGCACGATCGTCCACGAATCGGCTCCGGTGCGCTACTGGGCCCCCTCTAACGACCCCGAATGCAACCTTTGCACCAAGAGCTATGCTGCCAAGAGCCTGAATTCCGGCAACGAGAGTTCAGGAACGCTCTACATAGAATGCCTGCTGAACATTCACTTAATCTACCATCACCATTCGCTATCCATATGGCAGTACTTTGTGGCGATGCAAGAAATGCAGTCTTGATGGGGCGCATAAGCAAGCACAGTATATATGATGGTCGCTGAGAAGCTGGGCGTGGAGAGTTTATGTACGGTCCTCTCGATAACGAGGATCCCGAGGGACGCTATATTCATTTCGAGAATGGAGAACCGAGCCTCCCTCTATCTCAAGAACGCCCTGGACGAGGAGTACGGCCACGGAGATGCAAGACACAAACAACCCCCTTGACTCCCCTTCTGCGGACCGCGAGAATGCTTTGCTTTCAATAATTCCCGGTGTTAGGCGATACAGGATTGTGAACTTGCAGTCGGGAAAAGGAGCAAACCGGATGGTTTGCTCTCATTCTGATTACACTTTTAGGAGAGAACATGCCGCAAGAAACTTGTATGGATGATCCTGGTCGTATACTTGAAGAAGAGTTCTGTCTGTCAGCATTGTCGAAGAATCTGCAAGGAGCGCTCAAGCGGATCAGCAGTCAGGAACACCGGTGCCAAGACCCAGAGTGCGTCACATTAAAGACCGTGCATCAACTGACCCTGACAATGAAGACGCATCAGCCTTGTGATGGTCCACTTCTTCGCTTGGCCAATGGGAAGCTGCTGGTTACCAGGTTGGTTACCGCATTCGATCAGGATGGGTTGCATCGAGGGTTCCATGCAGGTGATTTTACGTGGACGAGCCCCAGCGTTCTAATCGTCGGACGCATTTCTGGACTCACTATGGTTGGCACCCACCGCGCGCCTCCCTTCAAGCCCTGCCAGACCTGTGATGGACCCTTCCTCGAAGGGCGCCTCTGTGGAACGATCAAGAAATCTAAGCCCGCGTTGAATGGCTGTCAGGTGCTTGGTGCCTACCGCCTCCTCTTCAATCCCTCAAAAGAAGGGGGAGAAGGCGCCGTCAGGGGAACCATGGAGGGAGTAGTGATCTGTCCATGTAGCTCGTAACGCACGAATTGCTTACTCTCTTTGTAGACATTTCAACACCCCGATTGCCCCTCTTCAGTCACCAAGAGCAGAAAGGAATAGGTGATGTCCAAAAAAAAGAATTCAGGCTGGTTCAAGCCCATAAAGTGGCTTTTGACCTGGCTTGACCTTCAATCAGAGTGGCAGATGCAGAGCAAGGCCGAAATTACCCTGGGTACGGGTACGAAGCCTACAAAACCGAACGACTCTGACGATGTGCAACGCGAGCGCTGCTTTATCGACCCAGATGTTCTCACGCACATTGGATTTAATAACCAGAGTATCGTGCACGATGGAATCGTGGGACAAATTCGCATTTGGGTTGGGTCAAAAAACACTTGGACAAAAGCGACACAGTTTGCCCTTTTCACCGCGATACCGGACCAATCTGTAGGTTCAGGCAAGGCCCTTTTATATCAAAAGGGGATGGAAAAACTCGGTCTCGGTGGATCTTCTACTAGTACTACTTGTGTGGTTACAATGATTGCCCCAAATTCTTCCGTCTCACCAACCACACTCCACGACAGGAGTGAGTTTGGAGAGGAGAGCTATCTTGCTAAAGACAAGAAAGCAATAATCATTGCTCCACATGGAGGTGACATTGATATGTATACGCATCATCAGGCAAACGAGGCAGTAACAGCGCTACAAGCATTAGGCAAGGACGTCTCGAAATGGGTATGCCAAGGGTATAAGAATGGTGGAGGTGCACACGATCGCTGGCATATCACCGCTACTGATATCAACCCGATTTCTTTCCCTTTACTTAACCAAATAATAACAAATATGGGACAAGGATACAAATACGCTGTCGCATTTCATGGAAACAACGAACCAGGACTAGAAGGAACTGTTATAATTGGAGGTTCAGCACCATTCGACATGCTTAAAGCAGTTCGCGATGCCATTCGAGAAATGCCTCCTATTAAGACTGATACACAAACTCCAGTGAAAGTCTGCGTCGCCAAGAAGAATGGAGCCGGAGGTTGGGAGCTTAACGGAGATGACTGCGACCTTCCTGCTATGACTGATCACTTTAATAAATATAGTGGCGACTCATGTAACAATATACTTAATAGGTTATCTCCAAACGGAGGCATCCAGATTGAACAGGCTCTCGAAGTTAGACAGAATCATTATGGCTCTGTTGGCGGCGGCGTTATAGAGATACTTGGCAACTTATTAAGTCAATAGTTCAGTCGTATGTGCGATCATCTTCCGACGAGGAAAATGGAGTCTACGAAAGGTGGGGCTTCGTTTTTGAGTATGACGAATTCTTCCGGATTTTCCGCTAAAGTCGGAGAGCTGGACGTGCCGATAAGGTCCATGGAAACTATGGAGGCATGGATCCTATGGCGCTTCGAGAACTCTCCGACTTCTTGGACATTCCGTCTCTTCGCGTGACCGGATATCGGAAGCAACAGGACCGCGTCGAAATCATCGTTGAGCTCAAGGCTAACTCGGCTGTTTGCCCCGAGTGCGGTGTCCGGTCGACCCGGAAGCACTCTGAGAAGGCGATCCCAATGAGAGACCTTCCGTGCTTTGGACGGCAGCTCTACTTGCTTTTGCCACGAAGGCGTTTCAAATGCAACCACTGTTGCAAACCATTCACCGAGCGCCTTTCGTTTGTAGACTTTGGGATGAGCTTCACGAAGAGATACGAGCAATACATCTATGATCAATGCAAAGAGCGTAGTTTCACAGCCGTTGAGAAACAGGAGGGGATCTCGGATACAGTTATCGCCAAGGTTTATGAATCCTTCTCGACTGCCCAGATGCAACGAGGTGGGAGTCTGCGACAAAGGCCTGGCAAGAGTGGTGGCGCCTGAACGGCGCCGCCTGACAATCCAGTTCGAGCAAGCAAGACGGCCTGGATGGAAGGCGCAGCCTCAGCAAAAAAGTTTCCTTTACACCGGTGGTGCTGTGTTGGTGCCTGAAGATCGATTATCCTAACCGTGTGGCCGGCCTGTTCCGCCAATGGAACTGCGTAAAGATGCCAGAACCAGGGTCGACGAGCGCCGCGGTGTTTTACCGCGTTGCCTGGACGAGTGTCCAGTTGACCACCCCTGTGCAGCCTCCCGGACACGGAGGAAATCGTTCTCCCTTGCTCAACGCTATCTCCTTCTTGCCAGTGCAAGTACTCTTTCTGCAGTCGTTGCGGTAGATTCCTGAAGTCTGGCACGTATCACCTGTCCTAGGCATCTTTTCAATCTCCTTTAGAAAGCTTATTCCACATATCTATTATCACTTGACTCTCTAACCATCCGCTCTGTTTCAGAACAATTCAAGCAAAAAAGCCCTGGAAGGTGTACCCAATTCACATTACACCTATGCTGAAAGCCCACTGCTTCAACTGAGCAGCTCACCTGCTCTCTGTGCATTCTAAGCATGCCTGGCTTCGTTGAGGAGAAGCTCATTGATCTGCTTACTCTTTTCGCATCTTCCCCCTCTTCAAAATCTCCTCGATTCTCTTTTCCATTTCCTCTGTCTTCTTGATAATCTCTTCGAGGGCTTCTCTAAGTTCTTTATCATGTTGGGTCTCGTCGCATTCTTCCATTTACCTTCCAAGATGGAGGGATTATTAACGGTTGAACTGAATTGGTCTTCGCCCGACAGAAGATTCAAGCGACTCGAACCCTTCTCACAATGCCTTGGACAACACGTGCCAGCTCTTTCAAATCCTGCTGTGTCCGCTCTAATTCCAATCTCATCATCTCATTCTCCTCTCCCTGCCTCTGAATCCTTGACGCAGCCAGCTTTTCTCTTGCCTTCGCCTCCTCGAGTTCTCGATGGATTCTCTCCATTGTAGTATCAAAGAGTTGCTTCTTGGGCTTCCTGCGATCGATAGCTAAATGAGATACGTAAACGTCTATTTCTTTTGAACTTGGCTTGTGCCCCAAACGGAAATTAATATCATCTGTTGTCCAGCCCTGTTTTAGCAAGTGGCACGCCATGCCTGACCTAAGATCCTTCCAAGAAACCCTGTCAAGTCGCGGAAGACAGACGCCGCCGCTTCTTCTTACTGCACTCTTAAGAAACTTCAATGCCTGTCTATACCCAAATTTAAAGACAAGATCGTCGTCTCGTAACTCATGAAGCACCATGTTGCCATAGCGAACAGTCTCTGTGTATAATGTGGGTTCGCTTCTCGCTGTCCTACTTCTCTTCAACTTTTCTCTTGGTAGGTTTACTAAATACTCCGGTTCTCGTGTCTCAGAGTTCATTTGCAATACAAAATCCCTTTTCTTCAACTGCAATAGTGTATTGATGTTCTCTCCAATGTCCCAAGCCAGCCAAAGCAGGAACAAGTGAGCAGGCTTTGAAACCACACTTACGATTCTTCTAAAGTTCTCCTCGTCAACAAATCGGACCTCCTTGTCAACTTCAGTGTAGAACTCGATGACTTCCCTCGCCAACGCATCCTTGCCTGCAAGGGCAAAGGGCTTGCTCTTAAATACCTTGTTATAGTAGCTTCGTCTGTCTACAAACGGCTGCCCGCGTTGGTTCTTAATATTACCATCCTCTAAATCATCGTACACTCTCTTTATGTCTTCTTTCGTGAGAAAGCTCCATGGCTTATTGCAAAACCAAGAATTTATATTTCTGAAGCGAATCACGTATAGGCAGAGTGTCTTATAGCAAGGCTCATCCAACTTGCGCAGTCCATTCTTGCGCTGGAGCTTGTATTCTTCAAACTCAAAGAATCTGCTGAATAACTCTCTATTCTCCTTACAAATACTCTCGTCGCTAAACAGCCTCTCCTTTCCCCTTTGATATCTCTCTTGGTACCCCATCGTCCTGCAAGTAATGCCTTTTATTTAAGCGTTGCACCCTTTTGCACGAACAAAATGGTATACTGCCCCTGCCGGGATTCGCACCCGGGTTCCGGCCGCGAAAGGGCCGTGTCCTTGACTGCTAGACTACAAGGGCATATTGTGCTAAAATAAAATTTGCTTTTAAATCTTCCTATTTGTTATGATCAATCAGTAGATTATTAGAAAGAGAAAAAACTAAAAACTCCAAAAGACTGCATTTTGCATGTTTAAAGAGATACTATTAAAAGAATTGATAAAAAAAGGCTATTCTAGAGAAGAAGGAGTAAACGTCTGGGACATATCAGACCGATCTCTAAGATATATCAATAAAGAGATGGCTGAATCCTATCTAAAACTAAACGAGCACCCAAGATATAAAGCCACAATAATAGAAACAGAAAAAAAGCTCTTAAAAGACCATATAACAGAATTCCTTAAAGGCATTCAAGATTCTAGCTTTAATTTGATAGATATGGCCTGTACTGACGGAGAAAAAGCAAAAGTGATAATAACGCATCTACAAAAAGAAGCTAAATTCAGATACTGTCCTGTAAATATAAATGAGCATTTAGTAAAATTGTCTCTTGAAAATATTAAAAAAGAAAATTTCAAAAATGTTGAAGAATACGCTCCTCGCATATCCCAAAACTTTGAGAGTCTTGGTCAGATAGGAGCCGCCTTAAGAAATAACAAATATCAGAAAAACGTTTTATTATTACTAAACTCTCTCCTAGCAAGTTTTGATATAAACGATTATTTATTTAATTTAAGCCAATCAATGCTTCCAGGCGATGTCCTAATAATAGGAAACGGTATAAGAAAAGGAGAAAGATTCGCAAATCTTGATACTTATAAGCATCCTGCATTTAACACCTGGCTTATCCACCTAATGAAAGCTCTAGGCTTTAAAGATAACGAGGTAGAATATAAAGCAAGATTCGCGCATAACCGACTTGAAGTTTATTATAAAATAAAAGTTGGTAAAACTCTTGAATACGAAAATAGAAAAATAGAATTAAAAGAAAACGATGAGATAATAGTAGCATTTCAATACAAACTCTATCCAAATGAGTTGCGTGACTTTTGCGACATGTATTTCGATAACGTTAAGATTGTAGTAGACAAAGAAGACGAATACGCCTTGGTATTTTGTAAAAAATAAGTTGTTTTTCTACAATGCACTAGAGAAGTCTAGGGAAAATGGATTATCTCTAGATCTACAATAAGTGACATAAACCTTACTAGACCCACATTCAGGGCAAAAAGGTTCATTGTTTAAATTACAACAAGCTTTTTCTTTTCTCACTTTTAAACTATATCCACTAGCTTCTTTTTCAAAAGATCCATCACCACTTCCTCTTCTAAAAGAGATATACGACTGGTCAGTACCATGACCTTCACAACTAAAAGCAGTATCATATCCATGCCTCAATAGTTTAGAAACTAAACACCTCATCCCTAAATCTATATTCATATCGTTCAATAAAGATTCATCTATACTCATAGGGTTTATAATGGGTTTCCTTACTGAACTGTTAGATTTCTCCATATAAACTTCATATAAAAGAAGTATTTAAATCTTTCCATTTGTAACTACTTAGAAGTTAATACTAAATGATCCCACGGAGATTTGAACTCCGGACCCCCGCCTTTCTTAGCTTCTTGAAGAGTGTGTTAACACCCTTGCTTTGCTTGAAGATTTTCTAAATCTTCTTAGCTTGAAAATACGATTCTAACGAACCATAGTCTTATAAGAGCGGTGCTCTGAACCGGGCTGAGCTATGGGATCGTAAAATAAACAATTAAGAAGTTATTTAAAGTTTCGTTTTTCCATCTAATTATGTTAATAGGCTTAGTAGGTCGTCCAAACGCAGGAAAAAGCACTTTTTTCAAAGCAGCAACGCTGGCAGATGTACTTATAGCCAGCTATCCCTTTGCTACTATTAAACCAAATAGAGGTATGGCTTACGTAAAAATTAAAGATCTTGCCTCTGAATTCGGAAAGCAAAGCAACCCTAGAGAAGGTTACGTAAAAGGCCAATGGAGATTTGTTCCATTTGAATTAATGGATGTAGCAGGCCTAGTTGAAGGCGCAAGTGAAGGAAAAGGCCTAGGAAACGAATTTCTAAATGATCTAGCAGCAGCAGATGCATTTATTCATGTTGTAGATATGTCAGGAGAAACAGACGGAGAAGGCAAGCCTTCCCAAAATTACTATCCAGGTAATGATATAAAAATCATTGAAAAAGAATTGGATTTATGGTATAAAGGAATACTTCTAAAAGCCTGGAAAGTATTCGCCAGAACAGCCGAAATGCAGAAAAAGAATCTCGCAGATGCAGTTTCACAACAATTCTCAGGCCTAAAAGTAAATGTAGATGACATAAAACATGTAATACTTAAATCAAACCTCAATCAGGAAAAACCATCTTTATGGACAGAAGAAGATATCTTCAAATTCGCAAGATTACTAAGACAATATACAAAACCAATGATAATAGCAGCCAACAAGATGGACAGACAAAATAGCCAACAAAATCTAGATAAAATAAAATCTGAATTTTCTTATCCTATTGTACCTTGTTTTGCAGAAGGAGAACTTGCATTAAGAGAAGCTGATAAAGCTTCTTTAATATTATATACTCCAGGAGAGAAAACATTTGAAATAAAAAAAACTCTTTCAGAAAAACAATCAGAAGCATTAAAAAAAATAAAAGAAATTCTAGATAGTTATGAAAGCACTGGAATTCAAAATATATTAAATAAAACAATATTTGATATTCTAAAATACATTGCAATATTTCCAGCAGGTTCAAAATTAGCAGACAGTAAAGGCAATATTCTCCCTGATTGTTATTTAATGCCTCCTAATTCAACAGCATTAGATTTTGCATTCAGACTTCACACAGACATTGGAAAAAACTTCGTAAAAGCAATAGATATACGAACTAAAAAAGCAGTTGGAAAAGACTATATTCTAAAAAATCTAGACGGTTTAGAGATAATGACAAAATGATCATAGCTATAAAAACAATCCCAAATTCATCTAAATCCTTAATAAAAAAAGTCTCAGAAAAAAAAATGTAAAGCCCATGTAAAATCTCCTCCAGAAAAAAATAAAGCAAATATTGAACTTATTAACCTTTTAGCAAAAAATCTCAATATTCCAGCAAAATCAATAAAAATAAAAAATCCTTCTTCAAGAAATAAGCTTATAGAAATCAAAAAATCTTTGAATTTTACCGCGCCTTAAAACCTCAAGAACTTCCAGTTCTTGATGGCCTTCAAAAATCCATAGAAGATTTTTGAGGGGGGGGAGGGGGGTGATTTGCGTAGATTTTTGGATGCTCAAGAA